>RCUS01000059.1_pt1 | contig 93512 bp, 85 predicted proteins | sample 2166221 | NCBI WGS metagenome assembly RCUS01 (sample SAMN09932758, study PRJNA488358) | compost metagenome | isolation source: compost soil in cyclohexanecarboxylic | place: Germany: Experimental Botanical Garden
AAATAGTGTTCACCATGTCCCCGAACACCTGTCTACCATGTCCCCGGACCGTACAGTGGGAGAGGGCCGGGGTGAGGGGACTTGGACACCCTCTCCCTGTGGGAGAGGGCCGGGGTGAGGGCATCAGGCCGCACAACACTGAGCCGCCACCCAACAAAATAGCCTTTCTCCCAAATTCCCCAACCTGTGATCCCCGTCATGCGCTGTGCTTGACGACAATTTGTACGCATGTTAACAAAATGTTTTGTCTGTTTTTGGCCCGTCAAATCCTGATAAGGAACATTATGTTACGTCTTAGCCTCATCACCGCCGGGCTGTTGCTCGGTACTTCTGCACTGGCGGCTCCGGCAGGCGATCTGCCGTTAATGCCCTGGCCCGCTCACGTTGAACGTCCTGCGAAGCAGGGCGCACTGATCCTCAGCGATAACATCTCCGTCAGCGTTAGCGGTGACGATCTGGGTGATGCCGCAAACCGTTTGCGCCAGCGAATCGCGCTGCAAACCGGCTGGACGTTACAACCCCAGGCCGACAAACCCGAAAAGCCGACCATTACGATTTCTATCGCCAAAAAAGTGAAGCCGCAGCCGTTGCCGGACAGCGATGAAAGCTACACACTCACCGTGGATGCCAACGGCGTGAACATCACCGCCAACACGCGCTTCGGTGCGCTGCGCGGGATGGAAACCCTGCTCCAGCTGATTCAAAACGGTGCCGAAAACACCTCAATTCCGTGGGTGTCGATTGACGACTCCCCGCGCTTCCCGTGGCGCGGGCTACTGCTCGATTCGGCGCGCCATTTCGTCCCGCTGGAGGACATCAAACGCCAGATCGATGGCATGGCGGCGGCGAAGCTCAACATCCTGCACTGGCATCTGACGGACGATCAGGGCTGGCGGTTTACCTCGAAGCGCTACCCTAAACTGACGCAGCTCGCCAGCGACGGGCTGTTCTACACCCCAGAACAAATGCGCGACGTGGTGCGCTACGCCACCGCGCGTGGTATTCGCGTGGTGCCGGAAATCGACATGCCGGGTCACGCGTCGGCGATTGCCGTGGCCTATCCGGAACTGATGAGCGCGCCGGGGCCGTATGAGATGGAGCGCCACTGGGGCGTGCTAAAACCGGTTCTTGATCCGACCAAAGAGGCGACTTACACCTTCGCCGACGCGATGGTCAGCGAACTGGCGGCGATCTTCCCCGATCCGTACCTGCACATCGGCGGGGATGAAGTTGACGATACCCAGTGGAAAAGCAACTCCGCCATCCAGCAGTTTATGCGCGACAACAAACTCGCCGACAGCCACGCGCTGCAGGCGTATTTCAACCGCAAACTGGAAACCATTCTTGAGAAACACCACCGGCAGATGGTCGGCTGGGACGAGATCTATCATCCGGACCTGCCGAAAAGCATTCTGATTCAGTCCTGGCAGGGTCAGGACGCCCTCGGTGAAGTGGCGAAGCAAGGTTACAAAGGCATTCTCTCCACCGGATTTTACCTCGACCAGCCGCAGTCCACGGCCTATCACTACCGCAACGAGATCGTGCCTCAGGGTTTAAACGGCATGGACATCATTGCCGATTCCGACAGCGCCCAGAGCTGGACTTTCACCATGCCGCGCCTGAAAGGCAAACCGGTGGAGGGCAGTTTCACCCTGGTGAAAGGGGTTTCCGGCTGGCGTGGATTTATCGATTTCAGCGGCAAATCCCGTCGCGCGGTGGACAACATCGAATGGCGTGACGACAACCAGGTGAGCTTCACCGTCGACACCTGGATGGGCGAAACGCGCCCGGTGGTGAATGTGTCGGACGACAAACTCACCGGCTATTTCCTGGTGGGCAACACCCGCTACCCGATTACTGGCGCGCGTCTCAGTGAGGTGCCGGAAGGTATACAGCCGACGGTGCCGGATGCCGATCAGCAGGCTAATCTGCTCGGCGGCGAAGCGGCGCTGTGGGCGGAAAACGTGATTGCCCCGGTTCTGGATATCAAACTCTGGCCGCGTGCGTTTGCGGTGGCGGAGCGTCTGTGGTCGGCGCAGGATGTGAACGATATCGACAACATGTACACCCGTTTGCAGGCGATGGACAGCTGGACGACGGTGTCGGTCGGGCTTCAACAGCACAGCCAGCAGCAGGCGCAGTTCACCCGTCTGGCGAATAACGCCGATACGGTGCCGCTGCAGATCCTCGCTCAGGCCGTGGAGCCCGCGCAGTACTACACCCGTCAGCACCTGAAATTCCAGGCCGGGAATTATCATCAGTTTGAGCCGCTAAACCGCTACGCCGACGCACTGACCGCCGAGAGCGCCACCGTCCGTCAGATGGATAAATGGGTCGAGCGGTTGGTAAGCGACGCGGAAGACACGGAAAGTGCGGAAGCGCTGCGCCACGTCTTCACCCGCTGGCAGAACAACACCAGCGACGCGCTGGCGCTGAGTGAAAGCAACTATCAGTTGAAAGCCATCAAACCGGTGATTCAGGAGGTGGACAAACTGGCGTCGATTGGCCTGCGTCTGACGGATTTGGTAGCGCGTCAGGGGACGCTGGATGATAAGGAGATCGCCTCGATTCAGAACGAGCTGGATAACGCAGCGAAGATTCAGGATGAGGTGGTGATTGCGGCGGTTTATCCACTGGAGAAGTTGCTTCGGGCGACGCGGAATCAATAGGGAGCTGTGAGTGATTTGCCGGGTGGCGCTACGCTTACCAGGCCTACAAAGAATGAGTAATATCAATGGTTTAGTAGGCATGTGCAAACGAAGTGCCGCCAGGCGATTATCAAGGACAACATTTTCCCAGCGGTATGGGCTTGTCCTGTAGATGTACTTTGTGACAGGACTTGCACTGAGGGAGGTTCTTTACATCACTACCGATTTTTAAAAGGCTGTCGCATTTATGGACATATCCACATTCCCACCAAATCCTATGCGGTAAGTTTTTTTATCATTTTCTTTAAGAATTATGCCGACTTCTTTTAGACCTGCGACACAAATGCTTGTCTGTTTTGCACTTAAAACATGTTCCCCGGGTCGAGCATAGAATATCACTTTCTCCCGTGTGTCTAATTCCGCTATCGCTTTACCGTCAAGATAAACAACAATGTTGCATCCGCTGCCAGTAAAGCCAGAGTCACGCTTCACGATCAGGGTTGCATCGCCTGGATTTTTAGTTTGTGCAAATTTTGAAATGATACGCTCAGCAGGTACATTTTTAGCATCATCAGTGCTGACCGCAGTTGTAGCACAGCCGTTTAACAGAAGGATGCTGACCAAAAGGTAGGCTTCCCAACTGAACATGTTAAAGCGCATACAATACCCCATTAATAATAGTTAAACGCAGAAGCTGTACTTCAAAAATATGTTTGAGAACAAGGTGCATATATTCCCGTCCATTACGTACGGCCAATCATACTCTTGTGGATAAAAAAACAGTGCTTTGAAGATGGGGTAAATTTGGGAAATGCGAAGGCGCTTCAGAGAAAAATGCAGGGGAATGAAAACGTTGCAGGGAAGGGGAAACACCAGAAACAGCCCCCTCCGCAGCGGAGAGGGCAAACAGATTAGCGACGAACCGCAATCGCCTCAATCTCAATCTTCACGTCTTTCGGCAGACGCGCTACTTCCACACAAGAACGCGCCGGGAAGGTCGCTTCGTGCTCGTTGAAGAACGCTTCATAAGTGGCGTTAACGGTCGCGAAATCATTCAGATCTTTCACGAAAACAGTCGTTTTCACGATATCGCCCACTTTCAGGCCCGCAGATTCAACGATTGCTTTCACGTTTTCCAGTGACTGACGCGCCTGCGCCGCCACATCGTCTGGCACTTCGCCGGTTTTCGGGTTCACCGGGATCTGGCCGGAAGTGATAATCATGCTGCCCAGGTCAACGCCCTGAACGTAAGGACCGATAGCCGCTGGTGCATTTTCCGTCGCAAGTACTTTGCTCATGTTTTCTCCAGGATAACAGCGTTAAAAAGTTCCCGGCCATTATACACATCATCCTTCACGCCGCCTCTTCGTTGGCTGCGTCCTCATACCCCGGTCACATAGTTTCCTATGCTCCCGGGGATATTCGGACTTGCCGCCTCGATGCGACGCGAATGATTTCGTGTAACCGGAGTCCGGGATTTCATTACCAACCTCAATTAGTTGGCCAGCACCACATAATGAGAAAACTCTTTTTCGCAGTATTTGCATTTGAGTGCGATGTCATTCGCCCGTTTTTTCACTGCAAAACTGGATGAAACCGGCTCAGCATGACTGATGCAGTTGCTGTTCGGGCAGACCAGTACGTGCTCAATGCGTTCCGGTAAGTTCGGGCGCGATTTGCCCACCACTTCGTAATCGTCGATGCGATTCACCGTCGCGTCCGGGGCGTACAGGGACAGCTGGTTCACCTGCTCGTCGGTCAGGAAGGTGTTCTCGATTTTGATCAGATCTTTGCGGCCCATCTCGCCGGACGGCAGGTTCAGGCCGATGGTGATGCGCTGGTCGGTTTCGGTCAGCTTGAACAGCGTCAGCAGCTTAAAGCCCACCATCGCCGGGATATGGTCAATCACGGTGCCACGTTTGATGGCTTCAACCTGGAGTTTATTATCATGTGTCATTGTCATTTCCCCTTACAGAGCGAATTCGCGATTCAGAACCAGTGCCAGTAACGCCTGGCGAGCGAAGATGCCGTTCCCGGCCTGCTGGAAGTACCAGGCGTGCGGCGTTTTGTCGACGTCGGTGGCGATTTCGTCGATGCGCGGCAGCGGGTGCAGCACTTTCATGTTCGTACGCGCACCTTCAAGGTCACTGGCGCGCAGGATGAACTGGGCTTTGACGTTGGCGTACTCGGACGGGTCCAGACGCTCTTTCTGCACGCGGGTCATGTACAGAATATCCACTTCACCCATCACCTCTTCGATGCTGGCGTGCTGGCTCCACTGGATGCCTTTTTCGTCGAGCATATCGAGAATGTACTGCGGCATCGCCAGCGCGGCCGGGGCGATAAAGTAGAATCGGTTGCCGTTAAATTTCGCCAGCGCCTGGGCCAGAGAGTGGACGGTGCGGCCATATTTCAGGTCCCCGACCATCGCGATGTGCAGGTTTTCCAGGCGACCCTGAGTCTCCTGGATGGTGAACAGATCCAGCAGGGTCTGTGTCGGATGCTGGTTCGCACCGTCACCGGCGTTCAGCACTGGAATGCCGCCGGAGAACTCGGTCGCCAGACGCGCGGCGCCTTCCTGCGGGTGGCGCATTACAATCGCGTCCACGTAGGTGCTGATGACGGAGATAGTGTCCGCCAGCGTCTCGCCTTTTTTGCCGAGCGACGTATTGCTGCTGTCGGAGAAACCGACCACGCTCGCGCCGAGGCGGTGCATCGAGGTCTCGAACGACAGACGGGTGCGGGTGGAGGCTTCAAAGAAGCAGCTCGCAATCACTTTGTGCTTGAGCAGCTCGGGCTGTGGGTTGGCCTTCAGTTTTGCCGCGGTATCGAGAACCAGTTCCAGCTCTTCGCGGCTGAGGTCATTGATGGAAATGATGTGTTTTTGATAAAGCGGATTCATGTTTATCTCCTGACGCCGGGCAAAAAAAAGCCCCTCAAATGAGGGGCTCTGGGAATAGGGTTATCAACGGGAAGAAAAACGGCAGGCCAGCGTCTGTTTTAAGACGCGGTATGACTGTATGTCGTACACGCTTGACCATGACTTCCTCCCGGCAAATTGTCGGGCATTATACTCAGCTCGATGTTCTGATCAAGCGATTAATGCACACTTTACTCAGTGCAAACGGTTCTATTTGAATATTAATGCGTTCTGAGTAAATAATTAATTTGCTTGTGAACCAGCGCCGTGCGCTTCACCACGCGGGGCGCGACCCAGACAATACTGCTTCCGGCCACCACACCTAAAATTTCCGGTAACTGGTGATAATCCAGAATTCGCGCCACGGCGCGGCCATATCCGGCGACGGTATGGATAAGGATAAATTCGCTGTTGTGCTCCACGCTGACCACCATTTCGGATATCGAACGGGCCGCGTCGGGGGCAGGGCGTAACTGCGGATTCATCGAATAAATCTTTTGTCCTTTGGCATTTCGAATTTTTATGACACCCAGCAATTTCAGCAGCCGGGAGACGCTTGACTGGCTGATGCTGTCAAACCCGCGTTCCTGCAGGTCTCGGCGGATTTCTTCCTGGGAAAGGTAGCTATTTTCGCTAATCAGGCTCTGGCATACCGCGAGCTGAAGTTGTTCTTTTGGGGAGTATTCTCCATATTCCATCATCTGGTTCCCATCTCTGTTGCCAACAAAAAATGCCCGGTGGCGCTGCGCTTACCGGGCCTACAAAAAGATTACCGTAGGCCGGATAAGCGCAGCGCCATCCGGCAAATCAGATAAGCGCACCCAGGCTTAACGTCGCCATAATCAGCACCGTCAAAATCCCCAGCAGCGGGGCGACCCACTTGAGATAACGCACGTACGGCACGCGCGCGATCGCCAGTCCCCCCATCACCACGGCGGACGTCGGGGTGACCAGATTGACAATTCCGGAAGCTGACTGGTACGCCGTCACGACCAGGTCGCGGTTGACGTTAGCGAAATCGGCGAGCGGTGCCATGATCGGCATCGTCAGAACGGCAAGCCCGGAGGAAGAAGGCACCAGAAATGAGAGCACCACTTCGAGCCAGTACATCACGTTAATGAACGCCACCGTCGACAATCCTGTGACCATGTCTTCCGCACTGTGCAAAATCGTGTGCGTAATCATGCCCTTATCCATGATGACTACGATACCGCGCGCAATCCCAATAATCAGCGCGACGCCCAGCAAATCCCGCGCCCCGTTGATAAATGTTGAGGTCAGCTCTTCTTCGCTCATGCGGGCAATCAGCCCGACGATTATCGCGCTGGCGAGAAACACCGCAGAAATCTCCGCCATCCACCAGCCGAGCACTGCCACGCCGTAGATCATCACCGCGAAGGCGAGGGCGAAAATCACCAGAATCACTTTGCGCACAGGGGTAAATTCCAGCGACTGTTCGCCCTTATCACCGAGGAAATGCGCGCGGTTCTCTGCCTCTTTGTCGGCGACGATCGACAGAGACGGATCCTGGCGCACCTTGCGGGCGTAGCGCATGACCCACCACACGCAGATCACCCAGCCGATCGCCAGCAGCGCCACGCGGAGCATGATTCCGTTGGTGAACGGGATCCCGGCGGCGTTGGCGGCGATCACCGTGGCGAATGGGTTAATGGTCGATCCGAGCGTGCCGATCCCCGCGCCGAGCAGTACCGTGGAGGCGGCGACCACCGGATCGAAGCGGGCTGCGAGCATCACCGGGACGAGCAGCGTGTAGAACGGCAGCGACTCTTCGGCCATACCGTAGATGGTCCCGCCCGCGGCGAACAGCGCCATCAGGATCGGGATCATCCACTCTTCGCGGCCCCGCAGGCGGGTGGTGACGCGTTCGATCCCGGCGTCAATCGCCCCGGTTTTGGTGACGATCCCCAGAAAGCCACCGATGATCAGAATAAACAGCGCCACGTCGATCGCGCCCGCCTGGCCCGATTCCGGATCGTACAGCCCGGCAATAGGGGCCATCAGCACCGAGACGATCCCTTGCGGATGCGCGGCGACGTGTGCGTAAGTTCCGGCAATGGGCACTTCTTTGCCGAGCGTGGCGTTCATCGCCATCTGGTATTGCCCGGCAGGAACAATCCAGCTCAGGGCGGCGACCACGGCGATCAGGAAAAAGAGAATGGTGTAAGCGGAAGGAAATTTGAACTTGCCCATGATGTTCTCCATGCCCCGGCGCAGCCTGTGGCCGCGCCGGGCGGTGATTAGTCGCCGAGTGTCGCCACCATGACCGCTTTAATGGTGTGCATGCGGTTTTCTGCTTCGTCGAAGACGATAGAGTTCGGGGATTCGAAGACCTCTTCCGTCACTTCCAGCCCTTTCAGGCCGTATGCCATTTCGATTTCGCGGCCCACTTTGGTGTGTTCGTTGTGGAACGCCGGCAGGCAGTGCATGAATTTCACGTTCGGATTGCCGGTGGCTTTCATGACGTCGCAGTTGATTTGGTACGGTTTCATCAGGCTGACGCGCTCGGCCCAGGCTTCTTTTGGTTCGCCCATCGACACCCAGACGTCGGTGTAGAGGAAATCGGTGCCGTGGACGCCTTCATTCACGTCGTCAGTCAGAGTGATGCGCGCCCCGGTCTCTTTGGCAATGGCGCGGCACTGTTCAACCAGCCCGGCTTCTGGCCAGAAGGATTTCGGGGCCACCAGGCGGATATCCATGCCCATTTTCGCCGCGCCGACCATCAGGGAGTTGCCCATGTTGTTTCGCGCGTCGCCCAGATAGGCGAAGCTCAGCTCCGGCAGGGTTTTGCCCGGCGCGTGCTCGAGCATGGTCATCAGGTCGGCGAGGATTTGCGTTGGATGGAATTCGTTGGTCAGGCCGTTCCAGACCGGCACGCCCGCATACTCACCCAACTCTTCGACGATCTCCTGGCCGTAACCGCGATACTCGATGCCGTCGTACATGCGGCCCAGCACGCGGGCGGTGTCTTTCATTGACTCTTTATGGCCGATCTGCGATCCGCTTGGGCCGAGGTACGTCACCTGCGCGCCCTGGTCGAACGCGCCTACTTCAAAAGCGCAGCGCGTGCGGGTGGAGGTTTTTTCGAAGATCAGGGCGATGTTTTTGCCGACTAAAGTTTGTTTTTCGCGCCCGGCTTTTTTGGCTGCTTTCAGGTCGATGGCGAGATCGATCAGGTACTGGATTTCTGCCGGGGTGTAGTCCAGCAGTTTGAGGAAGTTGCGGTTTTTCAGGTTGATGGTCATGTGGTGATCCTTTTTAAATTTGAGCTGTCTGGTGCCCTCACCCCGACCCTCTCCCACAGAGAGAGGGGGTATGAGTTCCCTCTCCCCTTGGGAAAGGGTTAGGGTGAGGGGAAAATGCGAATCAATTGCGAATCAACGTCCCTTTATCCCCGGCCAGAATCGCGGCACCGTCGGCCAGTGCGCCAATCCCGGCGATGCCGTTGCACGCCTCGACAAATTCACGGCAGGCGCTCACTTTCGGCCCCATCGATCCGGCGTCAAAGTGCATGGTTTTGAGCACATCCGGCGAAACTTGCGCCAGCGGGCGTTGGGTCGGCGTTCCCCAGTCGAGATACACCGCGTCAGCGTCCGTGAGGATCAGCAGCGCGTCGGCTTCAATCTGGCGGGCCAGCAGGGCGGCGGAGAGATCTTTGTCGATCACCGCCTCAATGCCGTGGTAGCCACTGGCGTTTTCCACCACCGGGACACCGCCGCCGCCGTTGCAAATCACCAGATGATCGCGGGCGATCAGGGCGGTGATGGCGTCGCTTTCGACGATGCGTTTCGGCTGTGGGGAAGGCACCACGCGGCGGAAGTAGCTGCCGTCGGCTTTAAACACCCAGCCTTTTTCCGCCTGCAGGGTTTTGGCTTGTTCCTCGCTATAAACCGGGCCGATGTATTTGGTCGGGTTGCGAAACGCCGGGTCAGCGGCGTCCACTTCGACCTGGGTCAACAGGACGCTCACCTCGCGCTGCGGGAGGTTGTTTTTCAGCGCTTGCTGGAGCATGTAGCCGATCATCCCCTGGCTTTCCGCGCCGAGGATGTCCAGCGGGTAGGGCGTGACTTTGTCGTAGGCACTGTTTTGCAACGCCAGCAGCCCGACCTGCGGGCCGTTGCCGTGGACCAGCACCACGCGCCACTGGGCGGTGAGTCCGGCGATAGTGCGGGCGGCCAGCTCAATGTTCTGCCGCTGAATATCCGCTTCCAGCGGTTCGCCACGTTTGAGCAGCGCATTGCCGCCCAGCGCCACGACCAGAGTGGGTTTTCTTTCCATGATGGCTCCTTTAAATTCCGTCTCGTTCCAGCGGGCAGCTCATGCAGCGTGCGCCGCCGCGACCGCGTCCCAGCTCATCGCCCGGAATCGGCAGCACGGTGATCCCGGCCTTGTCGTATTTCTCGTTGGTCCATATGTTGCGCTCGTAGCCGATGACCACGCCGGGGCGGATAGTCAGCACGTTGTTGGCGTCATTCCACTGTTCGCGCTCGGCTTCGAAGGCGTCGCCGCCGGTGGTGATCAGCCGTACCTGATTAATGCCCAACGCTTTTTCAATCGCATGGAGCAGATCGGTTTCCTGGGTGCGCAGCAGACCGCCGCGTCCGTCCGGGGTGAGCGTCCAGCACTGGGCGTCTTTACGCACCACTTCCGGGTAGACTGAGAAGGTGTCGACGTCGATGTGGGTCATGACGGTATCGAGGTGCATACAGGAGCGGTGTTTTGGCAGTTCAACGGCGATCACACGTTCAGCCTGGCGATGCTGGAACAGGCTTTGCGCGAGGAATTCAACGCCCTGCGGCGTGGTGCGTTCGGACATGCCAATTAATACCGCGCCGCGACCAATGACTAATACATCACCGCCTTCTAAGGTGGCGTGGTCGTAATTAATATTCTCGTCGCCGAAGTATTTAATAAAATCGCCGTCGGCAAAGGCCGGATGCCAGCGATATATTGCCCGCAGATTATTGGTTTCGCGCTGACGCGCTGGTTTCGCCATCGGATTAATGGATACGCCGTTATAGATCCAGCACGACGTGTCGCGAGTAAATAAATGGTTTGGCAGCGGTTTCATAATAAAATCATTCGCCGTATGGGTATCGACCACCATATTTTTAATAAATGCGGGAATTTCCCCGTAGGTCAAACCGCCGCTCAGACGGCGTGCCAGTTCGCGGTGCGGCATATCCGCCAGCCAGCCGCGCACGTCGTTGGCGAAGGTTGGGCCGAGGCGATAATCAGAGATTTGTGTTTCCAGAAGCCAGGCTTTAGCGTCTGCAATATCAAGCGTTTGGGTAATCAAATCGGTTAACAGCAGGACTTCCACACCCTGCTCACGCAGCGTGTTTGCGAAGATGTCATGCTCTTCACCTGCCCGCTCAACCGATAACACGTCATCGAATAACAGCTCCTGGCAGTTAGACGGCGTTAAACGTTTCAGACTTAAATTCGGGCGATGCAGCATAACGCTACGCAATTGACCAATTTCAGAACCGACGTAATGCTTTTCCATAATTATTCCTTTAACTGTTTTTTCAGAATAAAGAGGGCTGTGCTATGAATCTTTATTAATTCATAGCCCTTTAAGCTCAATTGATTTCACGGCCAATAGTAGGCGGTTGGAAATTGTATTTTGTGATATTGCTCACGTGGGATTGGATATTATCAGGTTTGTTTTCTATTGCATGACTCGCATCAGATAAACCTTATTTAGTCATTATTGAGTAATGAATGGCTAAGCATTTATTACTGAGGTTATTTGGGGTTGTTATTGTTTTGTAGATTTTCACAATTAGACATAAATAACTAACTATATGATTTATAGATATAAATATTTTTATCTGGAATGAATATGCATAAATCGGCGTTAACTATTTTTTCCATAAGGTAAATTAATAAATAACTATCCAGAAAATTTGAAATTAAACGGATTGATAAAGTGTGACCCGGCAAGGCGTTTTTTACTTACGTCAGGGTATTCAGAAGGTTATCTTCTTTGGAAATCACGAACTGACCGATGTTATGCATAATCACTGCATAGTTGCCTGGCATGACTTAACAGGCGATTAACACATTTTCCGATAAACATGCGCTGGAGCAAAGAGGGTGCAGAAAGGTCTGGTATGGCAGTGAAAATTCTCGTATAAAAGTTGAAATTGAAACATTGTTTTATATTGAGGGTTTACTCATGATCGTTGGCAACATTCATCACTTACAGTCCTGGCTGCCGGAAGAGTTGCGCCTGGCTATCGAACACGTCAAAGCGCACGTTACCGACGCAACTCCGCTCGGCAAGCATGATATCGACGGTAACAACCTGTTTTTTCTGGTCTCAGAAGACATGACCCAGCCATTCGCTGAGCGCCGCGCGGAGTATCACGCCCGCTATCTGGACATCCAGATCGTGATGAAAGGCCAGGAAGGGATGACATTCAGCACCCTGCCGCACGGCACGCCTGACACCGACTGGCTCGCGGATAAAGACATCGCGTTCCTGCCAGAAGGCGACCAGGAAAAAACCGTGGTGTTAAGTGAAGGGGATTTTGTGGTGTTCTATCCTGGCGAAGTGCATAAACCGTTGTGTGCGGTGGGCAGCCCGGCGCAGGTGCGTAAAGTGGTTGTGAAGATGCTGGTGGGCTAATGTCTCTCGCCCGGTAACGCCTCGCGTACCGGGCTACAACTTTTCTGCTTCGTTTCATCATTTCGTGATCCAGTCTAAAAAATCGCCCCTTACTGATTTTTCCCGGTTTACCTTCCCGCGCGTCGCGGCATAGTATGAGAGTTAAATTAATGAACGCTGTTCTATAATGTAGAACAAAGTGTATCAGTAAGGAGATCTCATGCAGCAGACCGTGCAGTTCTCGGGGATTATTCCGCCTGTCTCAACCATTTTCACCGCCGATGGACAACTTGATAAACAGGGCACCGCCGCGCTTATCGACGACATGATTAACGCGGGCGTCGACGGACTTTTCTTTTTAGGCAGCGGAGGCGAGTTCTCCCAGCTCAGCGCCGAAGAGCGCAAAGCGATCGCCGAATTTGCTATTGATCATGTGGATCGTCGGGTGCCGGTTTTGATTGGCACCGGCGGTACTAACGCCAGGGAAACCATTGATCTCAGCCAGCACGCACAGCACGCCGGTGCCGATGGCATCGTCGTCATTAACCCTTATTACTGGAAAGTGTCTGAGCAAAACCTGATCCGCTATTTCCAGCAGGTGGCGGACAGCGTCACGCTCCCGGTGATCCTCTATAACTTCCCGGCGCTGACCGGCCAGGATTTGACGCCCGCACTGGTCAAAACGCTGGCCGATTCACGCGGCAATATCGTGGGTATCAAAGACACGATCGACTCCGTTGCCCATCTGCGCAGCATGATCCTGACCGTGAAAGCGGCGCATCCGCACTTTACCGTGCTGTGTGGGTATGACGATCATCTGTTTAACATGTTGCTGTTAGGCGGGGACGGGGCGATCTCCGCCAGCGGCAACTTTGCGCCGCAAATTTCTGTGAAGCTGTTGCAGGCTTTCCGCGATGGCGATCTGGCGCAGGCCGCCAACTATCACCAGACGATGTTGCAAATCCCGCAGATGTATCAGCTCGATACGCCGTTTGTGAACGTGATTAAAGAGGCGATTGTATTTTGTGGACGGCCAGTTTCGACCCATGTGCTGCCGCCAGCAAGCCCACTGGATGATGCGCGAAAGGCGCAGCTAAAATCACTGCTGCAACAGCTTAAGCTCTGCTGAACCGGACGGATAAGATGGCGATAGAGACGATTTTTACCCCGCAAGATGACGCGTTTTATTCGGTCATTACCCACGCCGCCGGGCCGCAGGGCGCGCTGCCGCTGACACCGCAAATGCTGATGGAGTCGCCGAGCGGCAACCTGTTCGGCATGACGCAGAACGCCGGTATGGGCTGGGACGCCAATAAACTCACCGGTAAAGAGGTGCTGATTATTGGTACGCAGGGGGGAATCCGCGCGGGCGATGGTCGCCCGATTGCGCTGGGATATCACACCGGACACTGGGAAATCGGTCTGCAAATGCAGGCGGCGGCAAAAGAGATCACCCGCAACGGCGGCATTCCGTTCGCGGCGTTTGTCAGCGATCCTTGTGACGGCCGCTCGCAGGGCACACACGGGATGTTCGATTCTCTGCCGTATCGCAACGATGCCGCCATTGTCTTCCGTCGGCTTATCCGTTCGCTGCCCACGCGGCGCGCGGTAATTGGCGTCGCCACCTGTGACAAAGGGTTGCCTGCGACCATGATTGCGCTGGCTGCCATGCACCATCTGCCGACCATTCTGGTGCCTGGCGGCGCGACATTGCCGCCAACCTTTGGCGAAGATGCTGGCAAGGTACAAACCATTGGCGCGCGTTACGCCAACCATGAACTTTCACTGCAGGAAGCCGCTGAACTGGGGTGTCGCGCCTGCGCTTCGCCGGGCGGCGGCTGTCAATTTTTAGGCACCGCCGGAACCTCTCAGGTGGTGGCCGAAGCACTCGGAATGGCGCTGCCGCACTCGGCGCTGGCACCTTCCGGACAAGATGTATGGCTGGAGATTTCCCGCCAGTCGGCGCGTGCGGTCGCACAACTGGACGATCGCGGTATTACCACGCGCGATATTCTGACTGACAAAACCATTGAAAACGCAATGGTTATCCACGCAGCGTTTGGTGGCTCAACGAATTTGTTGCTGCACATTCCCGCTATCGCCCATGCGGCAGGTTGTACTATTCCGGATGTCGATCACTGGACGCGTATCAACCGCAAAGTCCCGCGACTGGTGAGCGTATTGCCGAACGGGCCGGATTATCATCCGACGGTGCGCGCGTTCCTCGCGGGAGGCGTGCCGGAAGTGATGCTCCATTTACGCGATCTTGGCCTGTTGCATCTGGATGCCATGACGGTGACGGGCCAGACGGTGGGGGAAAACCTCGACTGGTGGCAGGCGTCCGAGCGGCGAGAACGGTTCCGCCAGTGTTTGCGCGAGCAGGATGGCGTCGATCCTGATGACGTGATCCTCCCGCCAGAACGTGCCAAAGCCCGTGGGCTGACCTCAACGGTGGCGTTCCCGGTGGGAAATATTGCGCCGGAAGGATCGGTTATCAAAGCGACGGCTATCGATCCGTCGGTGGTGGGCGAGGACGGTGTGTATCGGCACACGGGCCGGGCGCGCGTGTTTGTCTCCGAAGCGCGGGCGATCAAAGCCATCAAAAACGGCGAAATTGAACGCGGCGATATTATGGTGGTCATCGGCGGTGGCCCGTCTGGCACTGGAATGGAAGAGACCTATCAGCTGACTTCGGCGTTAAAGCATGTCTCCTGGGGAAAGACGGTGTCACTCATCACCGACGCGCGTTTTTCCGGCGTGTCGACCGGAGCCTGTTTTGGTCACGTGGCGCCGGAAGCACTGGCCGGTGGGCCGATTGGCAAACTGCGCGATAACGACATTATCGAGATCGAGGTGGACCGGCTTTCCTTAACGGGCAGGGTGAATTTCATCGGCACCGCGCATCAGCCGCTCACGCCGGAAGAAGGCGCTGTGGAACTGGCACGCCGTTCACCACACCCGGAACTGCATGCGCATGATTTCCTGCCGGACGATACACGGCTGTGGGCCGCTTTACAGTCGGTTAGCGGCGGTACCTGGAAAGGCTGTATTTATGATACCGATAAAATTATTGAGGTTATTAACGCCGGTAAAAAAGCGCTCGGTATTTAAATAAATAATAAACAACACTGTCTGCGATATTATTTCGTGGGCAGTGTTGTTGTGCTTGTTATATTAATAGTGATAATTTCGTAACTCATTAAAAATAAAAGCCAAAACTATTTTTCAAAATCCCAATATATAACGATGCTTATCACAAAAGCGAAATATCATAATTCATAAATAAGATATGACCATTGCCGATTATTCGATCGTTTCCTTACACTCTATTAACACGAAATAGTCAAATCAGCACACGAAAAAAGGGTGTATTCCTGACGATGCACCAGGTATTGCTTTTGCCTGGTACAGGACCCTGACGTTTGCACTTTTTCACTTCTGCGTTGGGGGTAATAATGCAATTAACCATGAAAGATAAAATTGGCTACGGGCTGGGTGATACCGCCTGCGGCTTCGTCTGGCAGGCCACCATGTTCCTGCTGGCCTATTTTTATACCGATGTGTTTGGCTTATCGGCGGGCATTATGGGGACGCTGTTTTTAGTGTCGCGCATTCTTGATGCCGTGACCGATCCGCTGATGGGGCTGCTGGTCGACCGCACCCGTACCCGCCACGGTCAGTTCCGCCCGTTCCTGCTGTGGGGCGCGATCCCGTTTGGTATCGTCTGCATGCTGACGTTCTACACGCCAGATTTTTCCGCCAACGGTAAAATCATCTACGCCTGCGTGACTTACATTTTACTGACGCTGGTCTACACCTTCGTCAATGTGCCTTATTGCGCTATGCCTGGCGTCATCACCGCCGATCCGAAAGAGCGTCATGCGCTCCAGTCGTGGCGCTTTTTCCTGGCTGCCGCGGGATCGCTGGCAATCAGTGGGATTGCCCTGCCGCTGGTGGGGATCATCGGCAAAGGGAATGAGCAGCTGGGCTATTTTGGCGCGATGTGCGTGCTGGGGCTGAGCGGCGTGGTGCTGCTGTATGTTTGCTTCTTTACCACCAAAGAACGCTACACCTTTGAGGTGCAGCCGGGTTCATCAGTATCGAAAGATCTGAAGCTGCTGTGGGGTAACAGCCAGTGGCGGATCATGTGTGCGTTCAAAATGATGGCGACCTGTTCCAACGTGGTGCGCGGCGGGGCAACGCTCTATTTTGTGAAATACGTTATGGACCATCCGGAGATGGCGACGCAGTTCTTACTCTACGGCAGCATCGCCACTATGTTTGGTTCGCTCTGTTCGTCCAGACTGTTGGGCCGCTTTGACCGCGTGAAGTCGTTCAAGTGGATTATCGTAGCGTACTCCCTGATCAGCCTGCTGATTTTCATCACCCCGGTGGCGTATATCGGCCTGATCTTCGCCCTGAATATCCTGTTCCTGTTTGTCTTTAACACCACCACGCCGCTGCAATGGCTGATGGCGTCTGACGTTGTCGATTACGAAGAAAGCCGCAGCGGCCGTCGTCTGGACGGACTGGTGTTCTCTACCTATCTGTTCAGCCTGAAAATCGGCCTGGCCATTGGTGGCGCGGTGGTCGGCTGGATCCTTGCGTACGTCAATTACTCCGCCAGCAGCAGCGTGCAGCCGATCGAAGTGCTGACCACCATCAAAATCCTGTTCTGCGTGGTGCCTGTGGTGCTCTACATCGGCATGTTCACCATGCTCTCGCTTTACAAACTCAGCGATGACCGCGTTCAGGCCATCAGCCAGCAACTGCTGAAACACCGTGCAGCGCAGGGCGAGGATCTTCCCGCGGCGGCGACGGCGGCATCCCAATAAGAAGGAGGCATCATGTACACCATCACTAACCCGATTCTGAGCGGATTCAACCCGGACCCGTCCCTGTGTCGTCAGGGCGAGGATTACTACATCGCCACGTCTACCTTTGAGTGGTTCCCCGGCGTGCGGATTTATCACTCCCGCGATTTGAAAAACTGGTCGCTGGTCAGCACGCCGCTGGATCGCGTGTCGATGCTGGATATGAAAGGTAACCCTGATTCCGGCGGCATCTGGGCGCCGTGTCTGAGCTACGCCGACGGGCAGTTCTGGCTGCTGTATACGGACGTGAAAATCGTCGATTCGCCGTGGAAAAATGGTAAGAATTTCCTGGTGACCGCGCCCTCCATCGAAGGGCCGTGGAGCGAGCCGATCCCGATGGGCAACGGTGGGTTTGATCCGTCGATGTTCCACGATGACGATGGTCGCAAATACTACATTTATCGTCCGTGGGGCCCACGCCATCACAGCAATCCGCACAATACCATCGTGATGCAGGAGTATTTCCCGCAGACGCAGCAATTATCGCCAGAGCGCAAAACCCTCTTTACCGGTACACCGCTGTGTTACACGGAAGGCGCGCACATTTATCGCAAAGATGGCTGGTATTACCTGATGGTGGCGGAGGGGGGCACCAGCTATGAGCATGCGGTGGTGGTACTTCGGGCGAAAACGCTCGACGGCCCGTACGAGCTGCACCCTGACGTGACGATGATGACCAGCTGGCATCTGCCGGAAAACCCGCTGCAAAAGAGCGGGCACGGCTCACTGCTGGAGACGCACACCGGCGAATGGTACATGGCATATCTCACCAGCCGACCGCAGCGTTTGCCGGGCGTGCCGCTGCTGGCGTCTGGCGGACGCGGCCATTGCTCGCTGGGACGTGAAACGGGGATTGCGCGTATTACGTGGCGCGACGACTGGCCGTATGTGGAAGGCGGCAAACACGCGCAGGTTAGCGTACCTGGACCACAGATGACTGAGAGCCAGACCGTGCAGGCTGCAAACTGGCGCGATGATTTTGATACTCCAACGCTTAACCCGGGACTGCAAACTCTGCGCATTCCGTTTGATGATTCTCTCGGATCGCTAACCGCACGTACGGGCTTTTTACGTCTGTACGGCAATGATTCCTTAAACTCGACCTTTACCCAGTCCACCGTGGCACGGCGCTGGCAGCACTTTGCATTTCGCGCCGAGACGCGTATGGAGTTTGCCCCGCGACATTTCCAGCAGAGCGCGGGCCTGACCTGCTACTACAACAGCAAAAACTGGAGCTACGTTTTTGTTGATTACGAGGAAGGAAAGGGCAGAACGATCAAAGTGTTGCAGCTTGATCACAACGTTCCGTCATGGCCGTTGCACGAGCAGCCGATCCCGGTACCGGACGACGCGCAGAGCGTGTGGCTGCGTGTTGACGTCGAGCATTTAGTGTATCGCTACAGCTATTCGTTTGACGGAGAGCAGTGGCACACCGTGCCTGTCACCTATGAGGCGTGGAAACTGTCGGATGATTATATCGGCGGTCGCGGGTTCTTTACGGGGGCATTTGTCGGGCTGCACTGCGAAGACATCAGTGGCGACGGCTGCTACGCCGATTTTGACTACTTCAGCTATACGCCCGCCACGGTGTAACCCCTCAGGCCGGGTAGCCCAGCGCTCGTGAGAGCTGCTGCCCGGCTTCTTCCAGCATCCCCCGGAAACGGGCGAACTCGTCGTCGTCCACGCGTGAGGTTAAGGTCGACAGGCTGAGGGCCGCAATCACACGGGATTCGTGATTCCACACCGGGACCGATACGCAACGCACGCCCTGTTCGTTCTCTTCGCTGTCCAGGGCGTAACCCTGCGCACGCGTTTGCGCCAGCGCGGCCAGCAGCGCCTCGCGTGAGGTTATCGTTGCGGGCGTGAAAGAGGTGTACTGATAATCTTCAAGCAGAGCGTTGAGGTCAGCATCGCTAAGCCAGGCGATCAACACTTTGCCGATCGCGGTCGCATGGACGGGCAATCGACGCCCGATACGTGAATAGGCAATCGCTGCAAGCTTGCCTTCAATCTTCTCGATGTACACGCCTTCGCGCCCATCGAGAATACCCAGATGCGTGGTCTGCCCGGTGCGCTGCGACAGATCCGTCAGCCAGCCCTTCGCCTTCTGGCGAATATCCATCGAGCTCACCACAAAATGGCCGCGCTCGACGAGCTTCATGCCGAGGCGATATTTACCGTTTTCCGGGTTCTGATCGATATAACCGTGGAGCTGGAGCGTTTTGAGCAGCGAGTGGAGCGTGCTTTTGCTCAGACCCATCTGTTTACTGATGTCAGTGATCTTCAGCTCCGTCGCCTGTTCGTTAAACAGATCGAGGATATGCAGGGCACGTTCAACAGACTGAATAATAGGCATAATTAAGGACCGTCCACGCTGGGGTTCAGGTGAAAAAGTACCTTTTTTTCGCTGAAAAATCAATCGAATGGAGGTTAAAGCAAAACGACAACCAGAGTTGTCGTTTTTGATGTTTATTCCCTCTCCCGGTGGGAGAGGTTCAGGGTGAGGTCGAGGTAAAAGCAAAACGATAACCAGAGTTGTCGTTTTTGATGTTTGTTCCCTCTCCCCGTGGGAGAGGTTCAGGGTGAGGTCGAGGTAAAAGCAAAACGTCAACCAGAGTTGTCGTTTTTGATGTTCGTTCCCTCTCCCCGTGGGAGAGGGTCAGGGTGAGGGCACCAGACCGCAGAGGACTAAGCCTGCCCCAGCGTGGCCACCATCACCGCCTTAATCGTGTGCATCCGGTTTTCCGCCTGGTCAAACACGATGCTCGCGTCTGACTCGAACACTTTGTCAGTCACTTCCATCCCGCCGTGCAAATCAAATTCTTTCGCCATCTGCTTGCCGAGCGTGGTGTGATCGTCGTGGAACGCGGGCAGACAATGCAGGAACTTCACGTTTGGATTGCCGGTCTGCGCCATCATTTCACAATTCACCTGATAGCTGCGCAGCAGCTCAATCCGCTCGGCCCACTTCTCTTTCGGCTCGCCCATCGACACCCAGACGTCGGTATAGATGAAGTCCGCGCCTTTCACACCGGCGATCACGTCTTCCGTCAGGGTAATCTTACCGCCATTCTGCAACGCCAGAGCGCTGCACTCTGCGACCAGGCTCTCTTCCGGCCAGCAGGCTTTTGGCGCGACCAGACGCAAATCCAGGCCGACCAGCGCCGCCGCTTCGAGCATCGAGTTACCCATGTTGTTGCGCGCATCGCCCGCATACACCAGCGTCATCTGATTAAAGGCTTTCCCCGGCAGATGCTCCTGCATGGTCAGAAGATCTGCCAGCAGCTGGGTCGGGTGGAATTCGTTGGTCAGCCCGTTCCACACCGGCACGCCCGCATATTCCGCCAGGGTTTCGACCACTTCCTGACCGTGGCCGCGATACTGAATTCCGTCGTACATCCGCCCGAGCACGCGGGCGGTATCCTTAATTGACTCTTTATGCCCAATCTGACTGCCGCTTGGCCCGAGATAAGTGACGCGTGCGCCCTGGTCAAATGCGGCAACTTCGAAAGAGCATCGTGTACGAGTTGAGTCTTTTTCGAAGATGAGCGCGATGTTTTTGCCAGTAAGCTTTTGTACTTCTTTGTTATTTTTTTTATCAGCTTTCAGCTGCGCGGCAAGCGACAGCAGAGAATGCAGTTGTGCAGGGGTAAAATCGAGCAATTTCAGGAAGTGCTTTTTATACAGTTCAGACATTTTATCCTCACATGGCAAAGGCCACTTATTGAATTAAAATTCACTTTATATGTATGAATATTCATTTGCAACCCTGTTTCACAAATCTTTCTTACATTAGGTGGAGGCAAACACGTCCGTGTGTGAAAATAGAAGTATCTGCCGAACTTAAAGAGGAACGAGCCATGGCAAACCCAGAACTGCTGGAAGAGCAACGCGAAGAGACGCGCCTGATCATTGAAGAGCTGCTGGAAGACGGCAGCGATCCGGACGCGCTGTACACCATCGAGCACCATTTCTCTGCAGATGACTTTGCGTCGCTGGAGAAACTGGCGGTAGAAGCGTTCAAAATGGGTTACGAAGTGACCGAGCCGGAAGAGCTGGAAGTGGAAGAGGGCGAAACCGTCATCTGCTGCGATATTTTGAGCGAAGGCGCGCTGAACGCGGAGCTTATCGACAAGCAGGTTGAGCAGCTGATGGATCTGGCCGAGAAGTTTGAAGTGGAATACGACGGCTGGGGAACTTACTACGAAGATCCAAACGGCGAAGACGGCGATGACGAAGGCGATGAAGATTTCGTCGACGAAGATGACGACGGCGTGCGCCACTAAGTGTTATCTGCGGCAGCTCCGGCTGCCGCTTTGCAAGGTTTCATAATGGACTATCCGCAGATACTCAGCCCCGTTCTTAACTTCCTCCACTGCCCGACCCCGCAAGCCTGGATTGATAAAGCCCGCGACCCGGCGAACCTGCCGCTGCTGCTCACCGACCATATGGTGTGCGAACTCAAGGCCGCGCAGACCGCGCTGCTGCTAGTGCGTAAATATGTCGCCGACAAAAGCGGGGCCGACGCGCTGCTCGAGTGGCTCAAACCCTACGAAGCCTTCACCTTCCGCGACGGCCCGGAACCGGATTTTATCGCCCTGCATAAGCAGATCGGCAAAAGCGTGATGCCCAAAACCGACGACCCCTGGGGTCAGGCCCTGATCGACAGCATGGTGCTGCTGATTAAAGAGGAGCTGCACCACTTCTGGCAGGTGCGCGAGGCGATGCTGGCGCGCAACATTCCGTACGTCAAAATCACTGCCAGCCGCTACGCCAAAGGGATGCTGAAGGAAGTGCGCACGCATGAACCCCTGACGCTTATCGATAAATTGATCTGCGGGGCGTACATCGAAGCGCGCTCCTGCGAGCGTTTCGCCGCGCTGGCCCCGTTCCTCGACGACGACCTGCAGAAGTTCTATCTCTCGCTGCTGCGCTCGGAAGCGCGCCACTATCAGGACTATCTGACACTTGCTCAACAGGTCAGCGATAACGATATCTCTTCTCGCGTGCAGCAATTTGGCGAAATTGAAGCCACACTTATCTCGACACCGGACAGTGAGTTCCGTTTTCACAGCGGCGTGCCGGTGTAATCCGACAGATCAAAAGGATGCGAGACGATGAAGAGAGCCTGGAAACCGATTGTGATTGTTGCCGTACTGGCCGCCGCCGTGGCGTGCTGGGTCTACTACGATAAGCAACGCCTGCAACACACCCCCGAACAGCAACTCGACACCACGCTCAACAGCATGCCTGCCTGGCAGGTGCTGAAGGAGCAAGACCCCGCATTCCAGCAACGCATCCGCGAACAGATCCTCGCGATGCAGAAAGAGGGCGATTCCGAGCAGCAAATAATCGATGTGATTCAACCGCAGATCCTGCACCTGCAGATGTCGCGCCTGCAGACCGCGCCGGACGCGAGCGTGGTGGATTATATGAAGGCCAACATGGAACAAACCGCCGCTATCCAGAAAGTGAGCGACGACGCCTGTTTTCGTTTCCTCTACCCGGACGTGAAGGGCGGCATCAACCCGCTGCGGGTACTGGATAAACCGATGATGCAGCGCCGCATGCAGGCCGACGCCGACATGATGCGCGCCGCCTACGGCAAAGACCGCCACACCGTGACGGCGCAGGAGCGCGACACCGCCGTCGCCGACGTGCGCCCGATCATGAAAGAGCTGGCCGCGAAGTACGGCGAGGATATCCAGCTGTTACAGGCTCCGGACAAGGCGGTGGGCAAAGAGAAGCTGTCGTGCGATATGGTGCAGGAGATGTGGGCCAAAGTGCTGCAACTGCCTGAAAGCCATGCCGCCGGTGTGATCCGTCTGGCGGTTTCCGAGCTGGAGTAGGGCGTTACGCTGTTTTTTTCAACACTTAGTGCAGGATCAACGCGCTGCCGCTTGCAAGGCAGCGCGTGACAGGTATAATCCACAACGTTTCCGCATACCCCTTCAGTGCCGAAGTGGCGAAATCGGTAGACGCAGTTGATTCAAAATCAACCGTAGAGATACGTGCCGGTTCGAGTCCGGCCTTCGGCACCATCGGAACATCAATAGACGTCAACGGACGTCTTTTTTTGTGCCTGAAATCCAGTATCTGCAAGGCTTTCCTCTGACCTGCTCCCCGTTGATTAATACACCGCGATGTTAGTAATGTCTTCATAAGCCACATGAGGACAACCCCATGAAGAAGCGTTTTACCGACGAACAGATCATCAGTATCCTCCGCGAGGCTGAAGCCGGGATTTCTGCCCGTAAGCACGCCATTTCCGACGCCACCTTTTACACCTGGCGTAAGAAGTATGGCGGTGCCTGAGGTTAAGCGCCTGAACCCACCATTATATTCATGCGGTCTGAGTGCGCTGAAATATCCAACGATATAGTCCGTTATGGCGTGAGCTGCATTCCTGAAGCTTACGTAGCCCGTCACCGGCGCCCATTCGTTCTTCAGGCTCCTGAAGAAGCGCTCCATTGGATTGTTATCCCAGCAGTTTCCGCGCCGGCTCACACTCTGCTTAATCCGGTATCGCCACAGTTGCTGCCGGAACTGCCTGCTCGTATAATGACTGCCCTGATCGCTGTGGAACATTAACCCCATAGGCTTACCGCGCGTTTCCCATGCCATTTCCAGCGCTTTCATGGTGAGCCTGCTGTCCGGCGAGAACGACATTGCCCAGCCCACTGGTTTTCTTGCGAACAGGTCGAGAACAACGGCGAGGTACGCCCAGCGTTTACCTGTCCAGATATAGGTCACATCACCGAACATGGTTTGGCTCTGTTGCGGCGAACTGTCGCTCAAGATGATTTGGGATAGCAACGTGCTCATGACCGCCACGCTTATACCGGTGAGTCGGCTGCTGGCAACTGGCCAGTCCCAGTTCTTTCATGAGCCTGCCAGCAAGCCAGCGCCCCATCTGGTAGCCTCTCTGGGTTGCCATTGTGGCGATACTTCTTGCTCCGGCCGAACCGTGGCTGATGCCATGCAGCTCAAGTACCTGACTGCGTAATACAGCCCGTCTGCCGTCTGGCTTTTCAGGACGGTTTTTCCAGTATTTGTAGCTGCTGCGATGAACCCCGAACACATGGCAGAGTGTGGCCACAGGATAACGCGCCCTGAGTTTCCCGATTATCGAGAACTGTTCAGGGAGTCTGACATCAAGAGCGCGGTAGCCTTTTTTAATATTTCATTTTCCATTTCAATACGCTGTAGCTTTTTCTTCAGCTCACGTATTTCGATTTGTTCCGGTGTTATCGGAGAGGCCTTTGGTGTTTTGCCCTGACGCTCTTCACGCAGTTGCTTGACCCATTTTGTCATCGTGGAAAGACCGACATCCATAACCTTAGCGGCATCAGAGACGGTGTAGTTTTGATCGACAACCAACTGAGCGGATTCGCGTTAAATTCAGGACTAAAATTTCTTCGTTTCATTGGTGCACCTGTATTGTTCTGAGGTGAGCATATCACCTCTGTTCAGGTGACCAAATTCAGTAAACCACTTCACTGCGGGCAGTCGATATTCTGCGGGCGCGACAGGCAACTGGTTTATTGCGCCGAAGCCGTAAAATGCTGTACGTTAAACAACATCTTTTCTATTACCTCCTTGATTATTGATTTCATAATGCACCTGCCGATAACGACCGGTGCATTTTATTTTCACGTTTAAAAATCCTAAAATAATAAATTGAAGTTTTTATCAGTAGTGATGGGATATTTTTTTATCAATGTCGACTATATCCTTCGAATAATGGTCATGCTATGGCATGATTCAAGTCAGTAATATTTTACAAATTGATTTTGAAAGGCTCGTTTAACATGAGCCAATTGCTCTTCCCATCCCATGAAATGAATTTCGAATGTAAGTGAAACCACCTCATCAAAATCCTCCCCGAGATTGTTGGAGCGTTGTACTGACTCTCTACACATTGAATCGTAAACCTTTATCAAGGTAGGGCATGAAAGATAATCCCTGAAACGGCTTTGTGCCTCTTCGAGACTTTGCCAAAGTGGGATGCCATACTGATGTTTGTCATAAGGTGCTGCTGCCATAAAACGCACCTCGCGATCTCGAAGATAATGCAACAGAAGCGCTGAATCGATAATAGGTACGTTATTCAGTGGAAAACCTGCATGAAATTGACCATTGATTATTACTAGTGGGACAACCTCAACGTCTTCTGTACCAGATAAGTGGGGGTAATAATCCCTACAAAAATGCTCAAGATGATCCTTAACAAAGGCTGCTTTTCTAATTGCCTGCTTGGTTTTATGCACCAGCCCGTTAGAATCAAAAAGTTCATTGTCATAATCGAGTGGCGTGATAGATGTTTTACGGCTACGAGCTTCTACAACAATTAGTAAGTTTCCAAAAGAGAAGGTCAGATCTATTTCTTCCTTATGTCCATGATAGTTTGGTTCAATTGCAGAGGTATAGCGCAAATGCTCCTTCATCACCGAGTTTCCATTTCGGCACTCTTCCAGTACTCTAATCAAATCCTTCTCAAATAGTTTTCCACGGCGAGTATCATTGGGATCTATTTTAGTCATCCAACAATCTATATTGCGGGTTAGGCTAGCTGTAAGAAAAGCACTGATCGGGAAAATATAATTTTCCTCTACAGACACCAGAGGCTGCACCCATAAATCCTCCTGCGGCGACTTTCCTCTCCAGGTCAATAAATCTAGGGCATCGATGATCTCAGTTTCACTATATTCACAACACTGTATTAGTGCAGCAATAAGATTAGAATGTTCAAATTGAGGTGCAAGATGAACTAGTTTTGACCAGTCGATGATTTCCTCGTTTGTATGCAGATGTTCATCAATCTGAACAGCCAGCACAGATAGATGAACCCATATATCTAAAACACTTTGTAATTTACGTTCAATACAAGGGGAGGATTTACGTTTTAATAGTGATTTGAGGTGGTCGTCAAGCTGAATTAAAGCCGATAAAGGCTGATATCTGGCAATCATTTGCGAGCGTTGAGATAATGTTCGCCATGGTGCTGGGCTCAACGCTTTACCTGGCTCATAATGTAGATAATTTGACCAAGGATTGATATTCTGAAATTTATCCATTACGGTACGAGCTTCAGTTATTGAAGTGGCTAAAAAATGATCTCGACGGTATTCTGCAATTGTTTTCATGCGGTGATAGTCAGAATGACATTGCATGAAAAAGACTCGCTTCTGCTGGAAAGTGAATACTGCACGACCATAGAGCAAGTCTTGCCACAGCGAAGAAAAGCTATGGAAGTGCTGAGACATCCTCATTTCTGCGAGATAAAAGTCAAGTTTTGATAACTTGTTCGGGCGATCATCAGGAAAGAGTATATGCATACGGTCCTTATATTTAAATAGCTCGAACAATGGACCTCTTAGACTGTCAAGCCTATGCATATTTACACTGTTTACACTTACCGGGTCGCTTTTTCCTACCTTCGAAGTTTTTGAGATAATAAACTGCTCTATAGCTGTATTGCTTGTATCTTCAAAAATCTCTTTTTGTTCGTCGCATACCTGCCAAAAAGCATAATTAGCACTGGCGATATGTGCCCTGATCATTTCATGATATTCAGGTCTGCAGCCCTTTAAAAAACAAATTTGCTTTCGAGTATTATTCACACTTTGAAAATTATTATTGAGCCACGTAGCACCTGAAATGTATGCTGAAGCTTCTGCAGTTAGCGGACCTATTTGGTCCATGAATTTAATCCAGTACTCTTGATTGAATTCATTCAGCTGGGCTGGATGCGGTAATTTTTTATCTCTTGCCGCTTTGATAAGGGGGTGTATGGGTTGCATGTTTCCTCTCTGTCGGAACGTATAACGATTGACACTATAACTCTTTTGACGCCTCAATATGAACAGTATATGACAAAGAAAACATGAGGTTATGAGCACAATGTTGGTAAGGCTCTATGGTGTAATAAAGACATTTACATATTTGTCCTCGATTAATTCATAGCAGATGCTCAAAGACTACCTGTTTAATGAGGACCTTATTGTCGTGCATTTACTTGGGCAAGTATTAGTGATTTTCGAGGATAAGCCTCTGACTTTCTGAATCTTGCTTTGATAGCCATATTGATGTTCTACTGGTATGGCTTTATACCCACTTGCAATGTCTATTTTTTGTACGGATTTTAACTTGCGGGTACAAGTGCGGGTATAACTCTTTATTCCTGTTTATAAACAATATTGATATCAGTCTATTAGGTGTGAAATTCGAGTCCGGCCTTCGCCCTCACCCCCTAAACACCTCCTTCCGATGCCACTCCACAAACCCTTCCCGCGGGTAATTCCCCTTCACCATCGGCAGCGCAATCTGCTTCCCGGCAAAATCCCAGAACAACCGTCCCACAATCCCGCTTCCATTCACCGCCTCAGACACCAGTACCTGCATATTCTCATCCAGCCCAATCGATCCCTTATCAAACGCCTTATGGTGAATCGCGCACAGCGCTAGCCCGTTCGGGATTTCACAAGGTCCGCCATGTTGTTTCCATTTGATATGTGCGGCTTCGAGGCCGACGGAGGCATTGTCATGGCGCATATTGAATCCGCAGATCGCGCATTCGTAGTTGTAGGCGCGGAGCACCTGCTGACGGAAGAGGGGATCGCGAACTTTGCGGATCTGCTGGATATCAAAGCCCATTTCATCGGCAATTTCTTCCTGGATGCTTTCGGGGAAGTGCGCTTCCAGAATCTGCTGCGCCAGTGAGCCAATAAGGTTTTTGTTTTTCGTCAGGCGTGAATAGTGCTCTTCATCGAAACCGCCGGCGACGTTGTACTTCACCAGTTCCCCGGCGGGTGGCTGTTTGCTGCCGGTTGTCGAGCAATGTTCATCGTTTTGCAGCTCCCAAAAGCCGTCGCCTTTGAGACGCCAGAAAGGCATGTCGGGGCGGTACTGAGCGCGTTGTGGTCCAAAACGTTCCAGAAGACTGTGGAGCTGCTTGCGCACTTCTGAACCGTAATCGAACATACGACCATGACCGCGCTGATAGTTTGCCAGCACATATAAGAGCAATAGCGGTTTATGCGGCGCACGTTCACCACCTTTGCGCCAGATATTGATGTCGGCAATTGCCTGTTCGAGGGTTTTACTGGAAGTCATCGCGTTACGAAATAAGCTAAATAATTGCGATGATGCTCGTAAAACCCCTCCCAATCAACCACCCACATCTCACAACCAACAAAAAAGGCGACCTTCGGCGCCTTCCCCACTCAATTGATTTTTCAGCCTTTCGAATTCTTCGCCGATATCACCCGGACAAACTCCGCCACCTGCTTCTGCTTACGCGCTGAAAGCTTACTCACCTCGCGCACCAGCTTCTCCATCTCCGTCTCTTCCGGTTCTGGCTCTCGTGCGGTCAGGACCATGCAGCCTTTCATCACCTTCACGTCCACTTTGGTGCCGGTGCTGAATCCGGCTTCGTCCAGCCAGTAGCCCTTCATGATAAAGGCTGGCATACGGGCGTGATCGTGAAAACGGCTCGCATAACTCACGGTGAATGTGCGGTTATCGGCGGGGAACACTTCTGGTTCAATTGAATCTGCAATACAATCGACGTTAGTCATAGTTACTATTCTCTCTAAATAGTGATAGCAATTGTGATTAGCGGTGCGGACGTGTTGGCGCATGTCCGCATCGCGTTAAATACACCTGTAAATTTAATCAGTAATTAGAATAAAGTCCACATGAATATAAAACATAATAAGCGTGTTTTGGACTTTTTAGAATATATATACATGGTGAATGTTTTATTTTGTATATTGCTATTTAACTTATGCTTTTTCTCTTGATAACCGTTCGCAACGTGTTTTATAAATTATGGGGTAGCTCTCAGAATGCATTTGAGAACCGTTTTATGATTGTTTGATATTAAATAAAAAATGGACTTGCAATGGATACAGTTGAAGAACTAAATGGAACTTATTTTTATGCAGGGAGATCCAATCTAACGGCAAGTGAACTTTTTTTTATGATTTTTTGTGAGACTACCGCTGATCATTTTGGTATTGAAGATGTTGGCGCGATAGTCGCTTTCTATACTGGATTTAATAATCAGAAAACCAGACAAAAACCAAAGGGAGCGAAAGAAGGTACGTCAAGAGCTTCTAAAGCAATGAGACGATTTTTTAAAACGGCTAAGTTTCCTTTAGGTATAAAATTACCTACATGGATAGGTGGGTATACGCCCTGGACGGCAGAGCGCAGAATGGTAGCGAAAATAGGCACTTTTGTCGGGTCGAACCATTCCTCTTGTCGGCTATGTGATCTTAGCAAGTGATGTCGTACAAATCACATATTGTTCCGTACGGGACTATAATCGGATCGCGAGAGGTAATGATAAATTATGGTGAATGACATTGAACAGCGCATTTATGCATTAGTCAGACGCTATAATGGTGTATGGCTTTTTAATAATGAAAAAAAACAGCAACTGTTAAATGCAGACACGGACCTTGATACTGATATGCATCTTGATGTTGGAGAGGTAGAAGATCTTATGGATGAGTTTTTTAGAGATTTTCAGGTGGATAAAAGTAATTTCAATATTAAAACATACTACCCAGATGAATCTTTCTCCTGGAATCCTTTTAAAAAATTTCCCCCAATACCCGTCCCAGATTTCACAATTGGAATGCTGATTGAATCAGCAAAAGCTGGCAAATGGTTATATGACTAATCTCACGCAAGGAGCATAAAATGGCTGTACCTGTTCACTTATTTTTAACCGATGACGGCGGTGCGGTAATTAGAGGTTCTTCCGATGTCAGGGACCGGGAGGGCAGTATAGAACTAAGAGGATTACATCATAATTTAAGTATTCCAACCGATTCATCAACGGGAAAGGTAACGGGAACTCGCCAACACTCACCCTTTCAGTTCACTAAAGAGCTCGATAGTGCTTCTCCGTATCTCTTCAAAGCAGCGGCAACCGGCCAGACGCTCAAATCGGCTGAATTCAGGTTCTACCACATCAACGATGCGGGCCAGGAGGTGGAGTACTACCGGATTACCCTGGAGGGTGTGAAAGTGATCTCTGTCAGCCCTATCATGCATGATACGCGAGGCTGTCCAGGTACGGGTCATATGGAAGATGTTGCGTTGAATTACGAGAAAATTACGCATCTGTATAAGGACGGTAATCTGTTAGCGCATGATGCATGGAATGAACGGCAGACAGCATGATGTGATTTGAGGGGGAAGATGCATTTACACCTCAATATCCCCCATCATTCCCTCTCGCTCGATCTCCTCACCCTCAACCGCCCCGCCAGCGTCACATGCGTCGCCGCATCTTCCTGATTGCACAGATACTCAACGGCCAACCGCCCCAGCTCGCTATAAGGCAGCTGAATACTGGTCAGCGCCGGGGTCAGCTGTTCGGAAATCTTCTGATCGTCATAGCCTGCCAGCAGCATGTCCTGCGGGATCTGCACGTTGTTCACTGCCAGTGCCTGATAGCAGCCGATCGCCAGCCAGTCGCTGGCGCAGAAGATCGCGTCTGGGCGTTCCGGCAAAGCCAGCAGGGACTCGGTCGCGGTGAAGGACTCGCTGAACTGCCAGTTGGTCGGGCGCACCAGGCTCTCGTCGAACGCCAGTCCGGCCTGTTCCAGCGCGGCCTGATAGCCCGCCTTACGCTGGCGGGTGGCTTCCATCCAGCTCTCGCCGGTGATGTGCGCGATGCGCGTGGCGCCCTGAGCAATCAGATGGCGCGTCACCTGGAAGGCGTTGGCGAAGTCGTCGGGAATGAATGATGGCAGCAGCGGCGAGCCGGGGTCGCGCTGGTTGAGCAACACCAGCGGGAGCTGCGTGCAGTCCTGGAAATCGGTCATGTCCACCAGGGTGGTGACGGGGGAGGCGAGGATAATCCCCACGCAGTTGCGCTTCTCGAGCTGGCGGATGATGTTCAGGGCCAGCTCCACGTCGTCGCCGTAGTCGTACACGGTCAGCAGCGTCTCGTTGCGCCAGGCCGCATCCCGCGCCTGGCTGATGGCGTCGATAAAGGGGTCGTAACTTTGCAGGGAGCTGACCAGCAGCGCCACCTCTTCCTGGTTGCGCGGCGCGTGGATGGCGGGCAGGCGATTGTAGCCCAGATCGGCGGCCACGCCGATCACCCGCTGGCGCGTCTCGTCGCTGAGCTTGATGTTGCGGGACTGATTGAGCACCAGCGAAACCGTCGCCTGCGACACCCCCGCCGCACGCGCAATATCGTTCATCGTGATTTTGTTTTTCCGCTTCATCCGCTCGCTCCCCCTTGAGAAACAGCATCATACCTTAACCGTCTTCCAAAGCGCGGTCGATCACGTTTCTTATGCGCTCAAGCCTGAACTTTGTGATTGCTGTCGCTTTTCTGAACGCGCCAGTTTGCTCATTTATAGTTCAATTAATATTTATTAGCTAAATATTATCAGTAAGTGAGGCGACGATGAAACAGCAGTGGAGCAAAGAACAGGCGCAGGCGTGGTATCAGCAGAAAGGGTGGCTGTGCGGGTTTAACTATCTGCCGTCGACGGCGGTGAACTGGACGGATATCTGGCAGCAGGAGACCTTCGATCCCGAAACCATCGACCGCGAACTCGGCTGGGCGGCGGAGGCGGGCTACAACACCCTGCGCATCAACCTGCCGTTTATCGTCTGGGAGCACGATCGCGACGGATTGCTGGCGCGTATTGACCACTTTCTGACGCTTGCCGACCGCCACGGGTTCAGCACCATGCTGACGCTGATGGACGACTGCGGGTTCTCGGGCGACGAGCCGTATCTCGGCCCGCAAAAACCGCCGATACCGGGGAAACACAACAGCCAGGCGGCGGCGAGCCCCGGGCGCGACAAAGTGTGCGATCGCGACTGCTGGCCGCAGATTGAGCGCTACATCCGCGACGTTATCCGCCAGTTCCGGGACGACAAGCGCGTCCTGGTGTGGGATCTCTATAACGAGCCGGGCAACCGCGGGATTTTTGCGACCGGCACAGTGGAAGTGCAGTACGACGAAAAACTGGAAAGCTACGCGCATGAGCTGATGAAACGGGCATTCGAGTGGGCGCGGGAAGAAGATCCGGAGCAGCCGCTGACGGTCTGCGCGTGGCGCGTGTCGCCAGATGTGGAAGTGGAGGGGGAGACGTTCTTTCAGCATCCGCTCGATCAAAGCGCGCTGGAACTGTCGGACGTGGTGAGCTATCACGCTTACCTCAACACCGGGCGCATGACCGCGATTATCCAGCAGTTACAGCAGCTTGGCCGCCCGATGTTCTGCACTGAATGGCTGGCGCGTCATGTCGGGAGCATCATCGAAGAGCAGCTCCCGTTGATGTACACCGCGAAGGTCGCGCCCTATCAGTGGGGCCTGGTGCGTGGCAAAACCCAGACCTGGCTGCCGTGGCCGGTGATCATGACCGGCTCCACCGACTACTGCCGCCTGTGGTTCCACGACGTCTTCGAAGAGAACGGCATCCCGTTCTCGCGCAGCGAAATCGCCCTGATGCGCAAGCTGCGCAAAATCGCCCCGCAGCCGCAGGCATAACAATAACGATCCGGCGGTACGCCGCCGGACAGCAAGGTACGCACTATGGCAACGACAATGAAAATACCGTCTCGCGAGTTGTGGTCTTATTTTGGCTATGGTTTAGGTCAGTGTTTTAGTTTTGGTTTAGTGGGTTCATTTATTAACTATTTTTACACCGACGTGCTGGGGATTTCGGCCCTGGCGGCAAGCTCGATCTTCCTGATAGCTCGCGTCTGGGATGCGGTTCACGATCCGCTGTTCGCCAGTATTATGGACACCATTAACAGTCGATTCGGCAAGTTCCGGCATTTTTTGCTTATCGCTCCGCTGCTGATCACCGGCGTCACGCTGCTGTCGTTCTATAAAATCGAAGCGGATATGACCACCAAAATCCTCTACGCCGGGGTGACTTACATTCTGTGGGGGACGCTGTACGCAATCTCCGATATCCCGTTCTGGTCGATGTCATCGGTGATGACCAACGACTCCGGCCAGCGCACCCGCGCGGTGACGGCGGCGATGCTCGGCGTCAACGCCGGGATTGCCTGCGCGAATATCTTCTTCCCGAAACTGGCGGCGTTTTTTGCCCAGTACAGCAACGACAAAGGCTATTTCATGGCCGCGCTGGTAATGATGCTCTTCGGCCTGCCGCTGATGCTAAACGGCTTTATGCAGATTAAAGAGCGCGTCCCGCCGAGCGCGGAGAAGGTGACAATGCGAGACACCTTCCACAATCTGCGTCAGAACAAGCCGCTGTTCGTCATCCTGCTGTCGTTCTTTTTCTGCGTGTTCCATAACGTCGCCAACGGGATTTACATCTACTTCTTTATCTACAACCTCGGCGACGGCAGCCTGCAGATGGCGATCGGGATAATGGGGATCGTGGCGGCGGTGGTGTGTCTGATCGCGCCGATGCTGACGCGCAGGATGCAGAAGCGAAAACTGTTTATGATCCTCTGCGGGCTGGATATCGCGGTGCGTGCGGTGATGTGGTTCGCAGGATATCAGCACACGGCGCTGCTGTTCCTGCTGCTTGGCCTCAGCACCTTGTTCGTGATGATGACCAACATTCTTACCTCGTCGATGATCGCCGACACCATCGAATACGCCGAGTACCACACCCATAAACGCTGCGCGGCGATCACTTTCTCCGGGCAGACTTTCACCGGCAAGATGTCGGTGGCGGTGGGCGGGGGCTTGATCGGCGTGTTCCTGACGATGATCGGCTACGTGCCGCAGGCGCAAACCCAGAGCGACGGCGTGCTGACCGGGCTGTTCTTCGGCATCTGTCTGCTTCCGGCGATTGGCTCGCTGATCCGCCTTGGCTGCATGTCGCGCTTCACCTTTACCGAAGAGAAACATGCGGAGATTTGCCGTCTGCTGGCGGAGCGGCGTCATGCTTCCGCGCAGGATGTGGAAGGCGACGAGAGTCTGGATCGCCCGGTCTCGGTGAATTAACTTTTGTGGACGCCTGCCTGACAGGCGTCCACCTGTCCCTCAGAACACCGGCACGCCCAGCCCCTGTTTCACCTCTTTGAGCGTCGCCTGCGTAATCTCGTGCGCCCGTTCGCTGCCGTTTTTCAGCATCGCCATCAGCTGGCTTTTGTCCTGAATGTAGGTCGCCCGCCGCTCGCGCATCGGCGCAATCAGCTCCTGCAGGCACACTTCCAGCTCGTTTTTACAGGTTCTGTCGCCCAGTCCGCCCTGTTGATAATGGGCTTTCATCGCCGCGACTTTGGCTTTGTCCGCGTGGAACGCATCCAGATAGGTAAACACCACGTTGCCCTCGACCTGCCCGGGATCGCTCACTTTCAGGTGATTCGGGTCGGTATACATGGCGCTGACGGCGCGGTGGATGGTCTCTTCGCTTGCCGAAAGGTGCAGTGTGTTGCCGAGGGATTTCGACATCTTGGCGTTGCCGTCGACGCCCGGCAGGCGGCTGGTGTCGCTCAGCGTCGCCTTGCAGTGGCGCAGCACCGGCGCGGGCAGCAGGCTATTCATCTTGTGGACGATTTCGTTGGTCTGCTCGATCATCGGCAGCTGGTCATCGCCAACGGGCACCACTTCTGCTTTAAATGCGGTGATATCCGCTGCCTGGCTGATGGGATACACGAGGAAACCGGCGGGCAGCGAGCGGGCAAAACCTTTTTGCGCGATCTCGTTTTTCACCGTCGGATTGCGCTCCACGCGCGCTACGGTGACGATGTTCATGTACAGCATCGTCAGTTCGGCCAGCGCAGGCAGGGCGGATTGCAGGCAGATCGTCGTGAGATCGGGATCGATGCCCGCGGCGAGATAGTCGGCCAGCACTTCGGGGATGTTATCGCGGATTTTTTGCGGGTTGCTACCGTTATCCGTCAGGCCCTGCAGGTCGGCGACCAGTACAAACTGCTGATAATCTTGCTGGAGCGCGACGCGCTGGCGCAGCGATCCGACATAGTGGCCAAGATGCAGAGGGCCAGTCGGACGATCGCCAGTCAGGATAGTGGTTTTGGTGTTCATGTAAGACTCCTTAAGCTTTAAAAGCCGAAAGACGTCTTAGAAATGCAATAGCCGCCTTTCGGCGGCTATCTGAAAAAGGGAAAACAATTCCGGGCCGCCTTTAAGAAGGCAGCCACCACAGGGTGTGATGGAAAGCGGGGAGGTGTTTTCTGTTCATCGAATTACCGTATCATGTTCTGAGCGAAACACAACAGGGGATCACATGCTGCAATCACTGAATCACCTCACGTTGGCCGTCAGCAACCTGCAAACCAGCGTGAATTTCTGGCGCGATCTACTGGGATTGTCGCTTCATGCGCAATGGGACACGGGCGCATATCTTACCTGCGGCGATCTCTGGCTGTGTCTGTCGTTCGACGAAACCCGCGACTACGTTCCGCCTGATGTGAGCGACTATACCCACTACGCGTTCAGCGTCGCACCCGCCGATTTCGACACCTTCTCGCACAAGCTGGAGCAGGCGGGTGTCACCGTCTGGAAAAACAATAAAAGCGAAGGGGCGTCGTTCTATTTTCTCGACCCGGACGGACATAAGCTGGAGCTGCACGTGGGCGATATCGCCGCGCGACTGGCGGCGTGTCGGGAAAAACCCTATGCGGGGATGCGGTTTTATTCGCCGGATTAGTCGCTAATCATCTCGCGCTGCGTAATCTCCATCTGAGCGTAACCTGCCGCCAAAAACAGCGGCGTCAACCGCTCCGGCACCGAGACCGGGGTGCTGATGCCAGGATACTGCTCGCACAGGATCTGCAACATTCGCTGAGCCTCTCCCTTGCCGCGCGATGCCGGTTCCACAAACAGATAACGCAGCTGCGGCGCCGGGCCGTGAGTGGTGATGGCCGCCCATGATCCCTGACCTGTATTTAGCACCGTGCAGGGCAAGGATCGCAGCGCCTGCGGGTCCAGCTGCCAGGGCGTGGCCTGCGTTGGAGCAGAATAAACGGCTCGGTTGAGAGCATCTGGCGAGTCAGTGTGCAGTTTCGCGCCTAGGGCGTTTTCCGGCGAGGAGCCTTTAAACCCGTGCAGCGCCTGCGAATCGCGAAAACCCAGCGATGTGTACAGCGCAATCCCGGCGTGGTTTTCGGCGATCACCTCCAGGTAAAAACGTGTCACCCCTTTGGTTTTCAGAGCTGCGAACAACGGCGCAAGCATCGCGCGCGCCAGCCCTTTCCCGCGAAGGTCGGGAATAATGGCAAACGCCGCCAGACGAGCAAGAGAATCTCGTCGGGCGATAATGGCGATGGCCACCGGCTCACCGTTCTGCAGCCAGACGCAGGAGTCCTCCACGCTCATCCCTTCGGAGCCGAAACGCAGGGCAAAAGCTTCTGGCGTGAGCGAGAAAGGAACGAAATAGTTCTGAAAGCAGCGCCCCAGAATGTCAGTAAGTTCCGTAAAGCTGAAGTGAAGGGCGCTGACTGCGGTCAGTTTCATGGTGGACTCAATGTAAGGGTTCCAGGCCACCAGTGTAGCGGATTACTCGCCCACCAGCTCAATCCGGTTTCCGTCTGGGTCGGCGATCACCGCTTCGTAAAATCCATCTCCCGTCATGCGCGGTGCGCTGAGCTGCGTGCCGTTCTGCTGTGCTTGTTCCGCCATGCGATCCACATTGGATTTGCTGCCAACGTTGAGAGCGATATGCGCCCAGCCAACAAATTCTGGATGCGCGGGCGCGTCGGCCAGTTCCGGTACCGTCATCAGCTCAATCGTTGGTCCATCGGTGAGCGTAATAAAATGCGACTCAAATCCAGGGCGATTTTTGCTGATGTATTTCTCGTTGCTGCGGCCTCCGAAAACCGTTTCCCAAAACTCAACCTGCGCTGGCAGGTTACGGGTCCAGAGTGCGACGTGTGCAATGTTCATAGTAAGCCTCGTTGTTTGCTGGGTGTTATTGAATGATGTTCCTGAAACCGGGCGGGAAGTTCCTCCCGCGGTACTTTTTGCTGCGAGCGTTCCGCGTGAATGACGGGTTGAAACCAGAATCCATCATACGGGTGACTGGCAGCCAACGGGGTCGACGGCTTGTTGCGATTCATCATCACGCTCCTTCACAGCGTACAGATTGACAGGTTGAGCGTCATGCAACATTATGCGCATTGATGCTCGATTTGGATTTTAACAGGACTATTTATGCTCGATTATGCTGCTTTTCCGGAACAACGACAAGACCTGATCCGTAAGATCCTTCAGGAGAGTGGGAGAGTGGTTTGCACAGAATTAGCCACCCAGATGAAAGTCTCAGAGCACACAATTCGCCGTGATTTACATGAGCTTAGCAAAGAAGGGCTGTGCAAAAAGGTGTACGGTGGCGCGGTGCTCCAGCTGCCTGACGCAGGGAACTTCCTCAGTCGCGAGCCAAAAAACCACGCAAAAAAAGACATGATCGCGCAGAAAGCAGCAACCTTTATTAAACCGGGCGGCTGCATCTTTATTGATACGGGCACCACCAATCTGGCGCTGGCGAAGGCGCTACCTGCGGATTTGAAAGTGACCATTGTGACCAACTCCCCGGCGATCGCGGCGGAGCTGCTTCGCCACCCTCTGTGCGAAGTGATCATGACTGGCGGGCAGATCCAGCGCGCCTCCGGCGGTGCGGTCGGGGCGACGGCGGCCCGTCAGATCCAGGGGATTATCTTTGATCAAGCCTTTATCGGCGGCTGCGCGATGGACCCAGAGATGGGGCTGACCGGCTTTGATTTTGCCGACTGCGAGTTCAAGAAAACGGTGATCGCCCAGAGCAACCAGACGATCGTGGCGCTGACCACCGATAAGATCCCCGGCGTGGCGCGCTTCGTGGTCGCAAAAACCGGTGATATTGACCTGCTGGTGGTTGAAGCGAGCATGAACAAAGAGGTTCTTGATGCATTTGCCACTCAGGATGTTCGCATTGTGTGCGCCTGACGACTTTGCCTGGCAAAACAGGCTACACTCTGACTTTGAGCGCTAAAAGCCGAGGATAACAACAATGCACTTCACACAGAAAGATCGCGATAACACAGAAAAATCAGAAGGGAAAAACGGCGCGGGCGCACTGCAGCAGAAATTACTCGAGTCCCGCTCGATTATTATTTCCGGCGAAATCGACCAGGCGCTGGCGGAAAAAGTGATCACTCAATTGATCCTGCTGCAAAGCGTGAGCAACGATCCGATCAAGCTGTACATCAATAGCCAGGGCGGTCACGTGGAAGCGGGTGATACCATCCATGACTTCATCAAGTTTATCCGCCCGGACGTGCACGTGATCGGCACCGGTTGGGTGGCGAGCGCCGGGATCACGATTTTCCTGGCGGCGAAAAAAGAGCACCGTTACGCGCTGCCAAACACCCGCTTCATGATCCATCAGCCGCTGGGCGGCGTGCGTGGTCAGGCAACGGATATCGAGATCGAAGCGCGCGAGATCATTCGCATGCTGGATCGCGTGAACAAACTGATTGCTGATGCGACCGGTCAGCCGCTCGAAAAAGTGAAAAAAGACACCGACCGTAACTTCTGGATGTCTCCTGCCGAAGCGCTGGATTACGGCATTGTCGGCAAGATCATCACCCAGTATGACGAGCTGAAACTGGATTAAGTGTTCCTGTTAGCGCCCGATTTCGGGCGCTAACGTTCATGTAAGATAATCGCAATCCAGTTGGGTCTGATCATTTCCGGAAATTCCGGATACGGCTCTAGCCGCGTACAGGCTCCCGCCCAAATATACGTATCCTCTCCTACCCGATACCAGTGCGCATTACCTTCCACCGCATCACCCACTACCGCACCGTGAATGGTCACGCGGCTCCCGGCTGGCAACTCATGTGCGACGGGCGAGAATACTGACGGATTATCCCTACGCGTGAACACTCCCATCGTAGTTTTAACGTTTCCAGTAACGGCGAGTTCGGTGAAATTGCTCATATCAGGCCTCATGACAGCGCGCTATTACGTTAACGATATAAGTCGCTAACGAACGGGCGATAACCATAAAGGCTGAAACTGTCACGGTGTGTCATGCGAACGGCTGAAGGGCGAGGGATTTGGCGGGCAATTGACCCACGACAAAGCAGCCGCCCGGCCCGTCTCTCATAATCGCACCTGTTTCCCTTCTCACTGGTGCTTTCCCATGGCGTATCAACTGAATCTCAACTGGCCGGAATTTCTCGAAAAATACTGGCAAAAACAACCCGTTGTGCTGAAAAATGCCTTCCCGAATTTTGTCGATCCGATCACGTCTGATGAGCTGGCGGGCCTGGCGATGGAGCCGGAAGTCGACAGCCGTCTGGTCAGCCATTTCAACGGTGAGTGGCAGGCGAGCAACGGTCCATTCGAACATTTTGACGGTCTGGGCGAAACTGGCTGGTCGCTGCTGGCGCAGGCGGTGAATCACTGGCACATGCCGTCCGCTGAGCTGGTGCGTCCGTTTCGCGTGCTGCCGGACTGGCGTCTGGACGATCTGATGATCTCCTATTCCGTTCCGGGTGGCGGCGTTGGCCCGCATATCGATCAGTACGATGTCTTTATCATTCAGGGCATGGGGAGCCGCCGCTGGCGCGTGGGCGATAAACTGCCGATGCGTCAGTTCTGTCCGCATCCGGCGCTGCTGCACGTCGATCCGTTTACGCCAATTATCGACGAAGATCTGGAACCGGGCGATATACTCTATATTCCGCCAGGATTCCCGCACGATGGCTTTACCCATGAAACCGCGCTGAACTACTCCGTCGGTTTCCGTGGGCCAAACGGTCGTGACCTCATCAGCAGTTTTGCCGATTACGCGCTGGAAAACGATCTGGGCGGCGAGCACTACAGCGATCCGGATCTGACCTGTCGCGAACACCCTGGCCGCGTGGAGCAGTACGAGCTCGATCGCCTGCGCAGCATGATGATCGAGATGATCAGCCAGCCGGAAGATTTCAAAAAATGGTTCGGCAGCTTTGTCAGCACTCCGCGTCATGAACTGGATATCGCAGCAGCAGAACCGGCCTATGAACCGGAAGAAGTGCTGGATGCGCTGCTGGGCGGTGAAACGCTGTCTCGTCTGAGCGGCCTGCGCGTATTGAACGTGAGCGGCAGCTTCTTTATCAACAGCGAACAGCTGGAAACGGTGGATGCGAAAGCCGCTGACGTGCTGTGCCGTTACACCGAATTTGGCCAGGACGAACTGGGCGACGCGTTGCAAAATCCGGCGTTTGTCGCGGAGCTGACGGATCTGATTAACCAGGGTTACTGGTTCTTCGAAGAGTAAATACCTTCCCCTCTGACGGTCTTTGTTTTCAGCAAAGGCCGTCATCTTAATGCCTACAATTATTTTTATTGCAGTTTTCGGCAGCGATGCCGTTAATAACTATTGATAACTCGCTTAAAACAAATTTCGTTATCAGGGCTAGAAATAACATTTAGACGGTAAGAGATTATGGGCAAATTTAGAGCAGATAAAGATCTTGAACTACTTCGCTATTCAGATAATGAGATGCTGGAAGTCCTCGTTAAATACCTCACCACAGATAAAGACGGCTCCACACGTTACACCGAATCATTAACCGGTGAAAAAGCATTCCAGGCTGTCGGCAAAGATTATAAACAGGCCTGGCAACTTATTGGGGCTGAACTTCAGCACTTTGGCGGCGACACCTTTGTCAATCTTTTCCGGGGTAATGGAGTGATGTACAAAGAGATATTGACCGATGTCTGTAAGAAGTTATCGGTAAAAACAGATTTCTCAGCCGAAGTGGTGGATATTGAACAGGCATTACTGGCGAAGTTGTTTAGCGATTCCTGGGAAAAGATGAGCGAAGAAGAGCGGAAAAAGATTCGCAGTGAGCTGAAGATTGACGGTAATCTCGCCAGCAGCGCAGCGCTCACTTCTATTATCACCGCCATTCGCATGGGCGGGTTTATGTCGTATCAGGTCGCAATGATTGTGGCGAATGCGGTTGCCAGAGCGGTTCTTGGCAGAGGACTGACCTTGGCGGCGAATGCGGGGCTTGCTCGTATGATCGGTGTCTTTGCTGGCCCAATAGGTATCGCGATTACTGCGTTGCTGACCATCCCTGCTATCAGCGGCCCAGCCTTTCGCGTAACGCTTCCCGCAGTGGTGCAAATAGCCGCGATGCGCCAGCAAATGCTGAACCAAAAAGAGGATTTCTTTTGAAAGAGACCTTGCTGACCATTGACTGGATCAATGTCTACAAAGAAGTGAAAAGCGCTATCGAAACAGGCCATGCTGTCATACGTGATGGTGTAGCTTACTGGCATTCAGCGTCAGGAAAATCAGGCATTGCTCAGCATTTGCCTCTGAAAGAAGTGGTGCTTGATACCGCGTCCATCGGCGAAGTAAAGCAGCTGATGCAAATGGCCCAGACAATGCAACTGGCCGCCGTGGGATTATCAACGGGCGTCATTGTGGGTGCAATGGTGATGCAGACAATGTACCTGGCACAGAAAATTGATAAGTTACAACAAAGCCTCGACGTCATTTCCGGCGATGTTCATGCCCAGAACGTTATTTTCTACATGGAAAAACTTTCACGCTATTTTGGGGTGGTTGAATCGGCTCGTGTCCTGCTGCTGGATAAGTCTCTGGTCGAAGAGACGCACGATGTTGCCGCGAATTTGATTGCCCAAATGAGCAGTGAAAGAAATGAAGTCCTGTCGTTTATTGATAATTTGCTTTCATACGCCGATAAGCTCAGTGACAGGCATTTAGAACAAGTGCTCGATTTTATTACCATCATGCTTGATACCATGCCTAAAGCTATTTATGTCGAAAGCCAGCTTTGCGATCGCTATGGTAAATTCCGGCTGGCTGAGCATCTGATGCGTCAAAATGCACGTCGTTATGCGTTGACACTTGAGCATTATCGTCAGTGGTGCAATGACAAAGTGAAAGAAAGCATCAGCGGGCGTTCCGACCCTCAGTCTCTTGCGTTCAACCGTAAACAGGATGATTTACGACTGTTATTTAAATCTGAAGATAACGCTATGCTTTTACGTGAACTTCAATCATTTACTGCGGTTCCTCTGAAAGCCTGACTCTCTTATTCCACTGCTCGCCAGGTACGAGGGTATAGCCCTCTCACTGGTGGGCAGATCATGTATGAATAACGCCACTGCTTCGGCAATACTCTGATCTCTGTTTTCTTTCCCCCGCCGAATATTCCCTGACACTATTTGTCAGCCATCCGATCTAATTTATTTATGCCACCCAATATTGGTAGGTCGACTTAATACTTCATGAAATTTAATGGAGTTTTGCGCAGCGCTGCCGTTAACCACTATTACAAAAAAACTTAATCCAAATTTGTGACCGTCTGGGGCGAGGTAAAGCATGTCTTTGGGACGTATTCGACCGCAGTTTACGCAGGGGCTGGAGAAATCCGTTATCGAGGATAAAAAGGCTTTTGCGTCAGCAGTAACTCCGCGATTTACGCTGGAAAGTGATGTGGCGCTACCGGCGCAGGTTATTGCACAGCTTGATGAAGCCAAAGCCAAAATAGAGTATTTCCATAAGATCTATGTCGAGTGGGGGTTTTCATCAGTTGACCCTCTTGGCAACGGTATTGTGCTGAATTTTTTTGGACCACCAGGAACCGGTAAAACACTCACGGCTGAGGCGCTGGCGGGATCGTTGCAGCACACCATTATGACCGTGAGCATTGCCGATCTGGAAAGCAAATTCATGGGCGAAACGGCGAAGAATATTGCGGCGCTCTTTCGTCAGGCGAGCGATGAAAAGGCGGTTTTGTTTTTCGACGAGGCGGATACGCTTCTCGGCAAGCGTCTTTCCTCCGTTACGCAGGGGATTGATAACGAAGTTAACGCCATGCGTTCCACGCTGCTCATTGAGCTGGAAAAGCATACCGGCATTGTTATTTTCGCCACCAACTTTGTCAAAAACTACGACAGTGCCTTCCTGAGTCGCATTACGCATCACATCGGTTTCACCTTACCCGGTGCCGACGAGCGTTACCGGATCTGGGCCAAACTGTTAGTGGAAGCCATCCCTCTTGCCGATGCGCGAGACCTTATGCTGGAGCAAGCCACTTCACTTTCTGAAGGTCTATCTGGCCGCGATATTCGTAATGCGATGCGTTTGGCCTTACCAAAAGCCGTTCTGGAATCAGAACAAAAACTCACGCTGGGTCACCTTGAAAGCGCGCTGTCGCAAATTCGGGATGCCTACGGCGCGATTTCAGCCACGGTTGTAACCGTTCCTCCTCACATTGACACAGCTAAAAAAATGCTCGGTTTGAGCTAAGGGTTTAATTATGGGTATCTGGAGTCGTGTTTGCTCTTGTGTTTCCTCTGTCGCCTCGTTTGCCGTAAATGTGGTTTCGAGTGCCGTCAGTAAAGCCAAAGAAGTCGTCGGCAAAGCGATTGGTTTTATGGCGGAAAAAGCAGAAGGGTTTGTCGGGAAAGTGAGTCAGATGTGGGAACGCATCAAGCCGCATATTTCCACAGGACGTAAAATTCTGCAGGTACTGAGCGGCATGATTACCCTGCCGTGGATTAAAGCAGCACTGGTGGGGCTTGATCGTGCGCTGGCTTGGCTGGAAAAAGCCGATAAACACCCATTAGTCAAAAAACTCCAAAAGGCTTTTGAATGGGTCATTGCCTGGTGTAAAGACGCTCACCAGAAACAGCTTGATAAAGAGGCTCTGGAAGAGGCACGCCGTCATGCAAAGGCGATGCAGGAGGCGAGTGGAGAGCTTCACGGAACTGAAAAAGAGGCGGTTGAAGCCATCGCGTTGATTAATGAATACATGATCGCCAAAGCCGAAGTAGATATTGCCGTGAAGGGCGATACGCTGAAGGACTTTGAGTATTTCCTGCGTCTGCGTGCCGTGCAGAAGTTGCTCGCGTTCTATGAAACCCGTATGCAAGCCGTCCAGACGGTCAGCGATGTCGATGAAGATATGCATTTTATGGTGTATGCCGCCAACGCATTGATTCAGCAGAACGCTGAGTTTAGCGATGCAGACACAATGCGTCTGGATGAAATGACCCATCGCCTGTTCGGCAAACCGATTATTCCGTTCGTCTTTGAAGAGATGATTGTGGCCTGGGAAAAAAGCCGTCAGGTGCTCGAAGAGGAATGGGAAAAGAAAAACAGTACCCTCGCCAAAGAGCGTTTACTGCATAACCGCCTGGTTCGCGCTCAAAAATATGAAGAGCTGGAGCCCGCAGAGATCAGTGTTCTTAATGATCTTGCCATTACGCTGCCACGGGATACGGTCGCGCTGGAGCAGTTGGGTGATGATTTACTGGCTCGCCGTAATTACGTTAATGCGGCTGAAGGATTCCTGCAAATGCTGGAAAAAGATGAGCAGCAGCTGATTGCGGAAGGAAAAGAATATTTGCTTGAACAAGGATCAATGGTGGGAACATTACTGATCGATTGTTCGCAAAACGATCGCGCGTGGGCTTCGCTTTCTGCGGAAGAGCAAAGTCTGATCAACGATTTTGCCAATATTTTTGGTGCAGATTGCCAGAAACGTACTGAAACCGGTCTGCTGGTTGAGGTGATGGCATGAGCCTGTTAGTCGAGATCGGGCATTTTCTGATGCCGGGAATGGATGTACTGCAGCTGGGCTTTTTCGCCGTTATGCTGCTGGCTGTCGTCTATACCGGGTTAAACGTTAAGCGTAACGCGAATGAAACCTGCTGGCAGCAAGCCTGGGAGCGGAACGGGTTACATGCGACACAGCCGGGGATTTGCGCAGAAATCGGTTCCGCCGCTGAGCTCAGCCAGTCGGTGGCGACGAAAGCTGAAAAAATGGCCTCGGTGATGCCGGGTATGCTGCTGATCCTCGGTCTGTTGGGGACATTCCTGGGCCTGGGGCTGGCCCTTGATAAAGCCTCCGGCATTTTGCATAACTCAGGTAATAGCATCGGGGCGATGGACTCCTCCATGCGTGACCTGATGGACATGATGCAGGGCTTAGGCACCAAGTTTAAAACTTCTACCTGGGGGATTATCGCTTTCATTGCGCTGAAGCTCTGGGAGTCGAAAAATGGTTATGAAGAACGCCGTCTGAACTGGTGCATGTCGAAGCTTCAGCACACGCTACATGAAGAACATGCGTTAGAAATTAAAGGAAAGATTGAGCAGCGCCAGCAGGATGAAACTGGGCGAAATGTCGCCACCGATCGTCTGGTGGAAGCAATGGCCCAGCAAACGGCAGCCCTGCGTGAAGAGTTTATCCAGCAGGCTAAACGCAGTGAAGAATATGAAGCGCAGCGCCATCAACACCATCTCAATGCGCTGAAAGATATTGCTGATATCAACGTTCAATCCCGTAATTTGCTGGAAACCTACACCCGCAACAGCGAAGAAAACTTAGCTGCCTTGCAGCAGGCTGCGACCACGATGAGTGATGCCTCGCAAAAAGTATCAGGATCTGCGGCCAGCCTCGAAAGCGTGGTCTCGACGCTGGGAACCGATCTGGGTGTGGTGATGACGGAAATTAAACGTGAGCTGTCGCACGTGGTGAACGAAATGAACGCTGACTTCACCCGCAACGTCCAGCAGATGAGCGACAAACTGGCGGACTCAACCAGCCAGTTGAGCGCTACCATGAGCCAGATTGAAACCTCGCTGAATGATGCCATCACCCGTATGAATGACGCATTCAGCGGGAACATGACCAAAATGGCGGATCAACTTGAGTCTGCAACGTCGCAGATCAGCCTGTCGGTGAACAATATGTCCTCACAGATTGACTCCACCATGACGACAGTGAAGGAGAGAACTGAAGCCGCCGCCAAAATCCAGCGTCAGGCGATGGATGAGTTCTCTGAAACGAGTATGACGCTGAATGCAAAAGTCACCTCGATGACCACCTACATTGAACGCGTGACGAAAGAGATCGCCAGCGGGCTGGCGGCTGTCTCCGAAGGCAACCGTAAAATGGAGTTCTACATCAAGCGCTTCAATGACGCATTCGATGTGCTGGGAACTTTGCCGGAAACGGTGAATGGTATGACGACAGAGCTGTCCGCGCTTTGCAAACTGATGGATGCGCAGGTGTCAGCACAGCAAACGCCAGATGAGCGCAAAACGGTGATGAAAGCGATGATGGATATTCAACGCAATATGACCACGCTGGTGACTGACGCTCAGCACTACAGAAGGCTCCTTGAGTCTGAACGCGTTGAGGCCTGATTTTGTCTATGAAAGATAAACCAAACGAATGGGTGTCGATCTCGGACCTGATGGCAGGCGTGATGGCTGTGGTGATGCTGATGCTGGTATTGTCGGTTCTGCAGAACAAAGTGGCCGAGGTGAAGCGCGAGCAGGAAAAAAACAGCGGTCAGGCAGCAGCTCAGCAGAAGCTGAATTCATTGATGCACAGTATGCAACAAGAGATGGTTGAGCAGGGCGACGCCGCGCTGGTGGGATTTGATATGGCCAGCGGTAAAATTACGCTCCGGGATAAAATCTTTGCTCGGGGAAGTGCCTGTATCACCGATCAGGCAAAGGATGCACTCGCGCGTCTGGCCCCGCGTATTCAGGAGTTCGTCAGCGGTTCAACCAACACCCAAGTTTTTGTTGAAGGGCACACGGATAATTTGGGAGTCAATAATCCGGTTGTTGATTATGCGCGGTTTTGCACCGTGTACGACGACAACTACACGCTATCAGCGGCAAGGGCTCGTGAGGCCCGCAAGCTGCTGATTGCGAATCTCAATGACCGTCAATCTCATCGCGTGATTGTCGCGGGGTTTGGCGACTCTCAACCGTTGCACGGGATCTCGCCTGGTGATGAGCGAAACCGCCGCGTGGAGGTACAATTTCTGACGCACGCTGCCGCACGGCAGGATCAGAATTCGGACTTGTAATCTTCCGCCAGCTCTCAGTGTCAATTTGAGGGCTGGCGTAGCCTTTGCGCCGTCGCAATGTTATGGTTCCTGCGCCACCCGCTCACACAAACGCCACCATGAACTCTGCCGCACTGCCTTATTCGTCAACCAAACGCCTGTTCTGCGTTGAGGATTTCATCGGCTTTGGCGAGCGCTACGGCATTGATTACCGCTTCCCGCATCTGGCCGATAACGCCAGCCGCAACAGTCCCGTTCTCCACGGCGATGTCGAAGAGATGACGCTCTCCTCCGGCATTTCGCTCACGCATTCCGACGTGCGCGTGCTTCAGCCCTACGAAACCACCTCTCGCCACAGTAGCCCGCTATATATGCTGGTGGTGCTGGAAGGATGTGTCACGCTGACGCTCAATGGCCAGGAATATCAGGTGCTGCCGGGCATGGCGTTTAGTTCACAGCTGAGCGAACAGCAGGCGATGAGTGCCCGTCACGATGCGAACAGTACCCTGAAAACCCTCTCTTTTGGCGTTTACCCAAACAATGCCGATCGCGAGAGTTTACTGGAAACACTGCTCCAGGAATGGCAGCGCCTGCAAGCGCCCACGTTTATCTGGCCAGTGCCTGGATTTGTATTGATCGGCATTCAGCATGCTCAGCAGAAGGGCCTGAGTGCTGTGTCACGCAAGCTGCTGCTGGAAGGGCTGATGTATCAGTTGCTCGGTCACGGTCTGAATCAGTGCCAGCCCCAGACGACTCGCGGTGCGTTGCCGCAGTGTGGTGAACATGCGCGTCTGGAACATATCCGCCGTATGCTTGAACAGTCGCCGGAACAGGAATATACGCTGGCACAGCTGGCGACACAGGCGGCGATGAGTTCCGGCAGCCTGCGGACTAAATTCCGTCAGGCCTACGGAAAAACGGTGTTCGATTACCTGCGCGACTGCCGCCTTGAACTGGCGCGCTGCTATTTACTGGAAGGACATAGCGTGCAGCAGGCCGCGTGGATGTCCGGCTATCAGCACGCGACCAACTTTTCCACCGCGTTTCGCCGTCGCTACGGCATCTCTCCGAGCGACGTACGCCGACACGGCTAACCTACTTTTCCCCATCGCGCGAATATCTCGCATACGGTTTGTCATTGCGCATACGTAACCTGGCGTCACGGATAGCTGTTTGCATTCTCAAAAAGGTAATAATTCTTATTAACAATTAGAAATACCTTTGGAGAATTTCATGTTCGCTCAATCACGGCTGGCACTGCTGGTGGGATGCGTTACCGGCAGCGTTGCATTCCCTTTGCTGGCGCAGGATACGCCGAAAACCGAAACCGTTGTGGTCACCTCGCAAATGCAAAGTGGCGCGACCAAACTCGAAACGCCGGATATCGAAACCCCGCAGTCGGTGTCGATCGTGACCCGCGAGCAGTTTGAAGAGCAGGGTGCGACCAGCGTGCGTCAGGCCGTGAGTTATACGCCGGGCGTATACAGCAACCAGATCGGTGCATCGAACCGCTTTGATTACATTGTGATGCGTGGTTTCTCCGACGGTAGCCTGGATAACATTTACCTCGACGGCCTGAAGATGATGGGGGACACCAACTCCCACAGTTCGCTGGTGGTCGATCCGTGGTTCCTGGAAAATATTGAAGTCGTTCGTGGTCCGGCATCCGTGCTGTACGGGCGTTCATCTCCGGGCGGGATTGTGGCACTCACCTCGCGCAAACCGTCATTTGATGCGGGCGGTGAAATCAAACTCTTCGCCGGGAATAACGATCAGCGCGGGGCAATGTTCGATGTCACCGGCCCGCTGGACGACAACGACCGTGTAGCGGCGCGTCTGAGCGGGATGACCCGCTACGCCGATTCGCAGTTCGGCCCGCTGAAAGAAGAACGCTACGCTCTGATGCCGAGCCTGACCTGGCGCATCACCGACAACACGCGTCTCGATCTGATGGCCTATCTGCACCGCGATCCGGAAGGCGGCAGCCACTCTGGCCTGCCATACGAGGGAACCGTGGTTCCGCACGATGGCAAGAAAATTTCCAATACCTTCTTTGAAGGCGAGGACGATTACGACAAATACGACCGCCGCGAGAACATGGTCGGCTACAACATCGAGCACATGTTTGATAGCGGCTGGTCGGTGCGCCAGAAACTGCGCTACCTGCACACCAAAGTCGAGCTGAATCAGGTGTATGCCGCAGGCTGGCTGAACGAAACCGATCTGAATCGCGGTTATTCCGGTTCCGACGAGAAGATGAACGCTATCACCCTGGACAACCAGGTCGACGGCAGCTTCGATACCTGGGCGGTGAACCATCGCGTGCTGATTGGCCTGGATTATCAGGATCGCAGCAACAATACCACCGGCTACTATGGCGGCTTCCCGCCGATTAACGCTTTCCATCCGGTGTACGGCGCCAAGCCGGATTACATCACCATGTACAGCAAAGAGAAGCACAAGCTGCGCCAGACCGGCTATTACTTACAGGATCAGATGTCGATCGACCGCTGGCGTCTGACGCTGGGCGGGCGGTACGATCAAGTGAGCGTTTCCAATATCGACAAGCTCAACAACAGCCGTAGCGATCTGGACAAAAATAACTTCAGTAGTCGTGCGGCGTTACTGTATCTGTTCGACAACGGTATCGCGCCGTACATCAGCTACTCCACCGCGTTCACGCCGACCAGTTTTGCCGATGAAAATGGCCAGATTCTGGATCCAATGAAAGGCAAGCAGTGGGAAGCGGGCGTGAAGGTTGAGCCAGAAGGCATGAACAGCCAGTTCAGCGCGTCGGTGTTCCGTATTAACCAGAAAAACATCGCCACCAAAGAGGAGCCGACCGATCCGTACCGTTCCATCGGTGAGATCGAATCTGAAGGCGTCGAGCTGGAAGCGATCGGCCAGTTGACCGACAGCCTGCGCGTGCAGGCGGCGTATACCTATACCGATATTCGCTATAAGAAGAGCAGTCCGGAAGAAGAGGGTAAACGTGCGGTTTACGCCCCACGTAATATGGCCAGCACCTGGCTGAGTTACGATGTTAAAACCGGTCCGCTGGACGGCCTGACGCTCGGTTCCGGCGTGCGTTACGTGAACGGCGTGACCAGCGATCGTCAGAACACGCACACGCTGCCGTCTTACACGCTGGTGGATTTGGCGGTGGGATACGACCTGTCGAAACTGGGTGTGAAGGGGCTGAGCGCGCAGCTTAACGTCAATAACCTGACCGATGAAAGCTACGTAGCGGCCTGTAACTCGCTGTCATATTGCTACTTTGGTGCCGAGCGCAGCATTGTGGGCAGCGTTTCCTGGAAGTTCTGATGTAAGTCGGTGCGGCCTGGTGCCCTCACCCCGGCCCTCTCCCACAGGGAGAGGGAGCAAAAACCAAAAACGGCAACCTGTGGTCGCCGTTTTGCATTGACCTTGTAGGCCGGGTAAGGCGCAGCCGCCACCCGGCAAAACTACTCTTCCATCGCGATATAAATCGCCTCACCCATTTTCTTTAACGCCTCGCGATTTTTCTCGGTAGGCGGCAGGGCGACGTTAATCCGCAGGCAGTTGCGATACTTCCCGGAGGCCGAAAACAGCGATCCCGGCGCAGCCTGAATTTTCAGCGCACACAGCTGCTTACTGACGCACACCATGTCCACCTGTTCCGGTAACTCGACCCACAGCAAAAAACTTCCTTTTGGTCGCGTGACACAAATCTCACACGGAAAATATTGCCGCACCCAGCAAGTATAACGTTCCATATTGTGCTGATAAATCTGACGCATACGGCGCACGTGGCGGTGATAATGTCCGTCACGAATAAATGCCGCGACCGCCATCTGCGTGGCCGGGACGTTGAACCCGCCCGCCGCATATTTCATGTGCATCACCCGGTCGTAATAGCGGCCAGGGACAATCCAGCCCACGCGCAGTCCGGGCGCGACGGTTTTAGTAAACGAACTGCACAGCAGCACGCGACCGTCGATATCGAAAGAGTGAATGGTGCGCGGGCGCGGGTATTCTGCCGCCAGCTCGCCATAGATATCATCTTCGACGATCACAATATCGTGCCGCTGCGCCAGAGCCAGAACCTGCCGTTTGCGCGCTTCCGGCATGATAAACCCGAGCGGATTATTGCAGTTGGGCACCAGGATCACGGCTTTGATCGGCCACTGTTCCAGCGCCAGTTCCAGAGCCTCAATGCTGATCCCGGTTTCAGGATCGGTTGGGATCTCGATCGCTTTGATATCAAACCCGCGCAACATCTGCATGGTGCCGTGAAACGACGGCGACTCCACCGCCACAATATCCCCCGGTTTGCACACCGACAGCAAAGCCAGAGACAGCGCGCCGTGACAGCCGTTGGTGATCACAATCTCTTCTGCCGCGACGGTCGAACCGCCGTCGAGCATCAGGCGCGCGATTTGCTCGCGCAGCTCTTTGCGACCTTCCAGCACATCGTAGCTCAGCATCTCCGCCGGATTGTGCTGTGCAATGCGGCTCATTTCGCGCCACAGGGGTTTCAGGCTCGGCTGGGTCAGACACGGCGAACCGCCGCCAAAGGAGATCATCTCGCGATCGCCGCGTGCATCAAGCAGCATCATCACGTCATCCCACTGAGTCACGTCAACCGGGCGCTGTACCGGGCGCGTCATCGCCGGGACGGGCGGCAGGGCTTTCTTCTGGGAAACAAAATAGCCGGAGCGCGGCTGGGGGGTGATCAGCTGGAGATTTTCGAGGATCTGATAGGCCTGCTGAATGGTACTGATGCTGACGCCATGCTCCTGGCTCAGTGTGCGCACCGACGGCAAGCGCTCGCCGCTACGATACAGCCCTTGTTCAATGCGCTGCGCCAGCAGATTGGCCAGATGTTGGTAACGGGTCATGCTGTATCCTCGATTATCCCCATACAGATTCGGAAACCAGTACAGATAGCGGCGAAAATCGCCATGCAGATTCATTTTTAGCGGATCTGTATGTTAAAGAAAAGTTGTTTTTGAATCTGTATTGTAAAGTGCCTTTCCGACGATGATAGAGCCTCAAACAGAGTGAGGAGAAGATCATGGAATTCAACGAAAACCGCCCGTTTCGCCCTTTTATCGGCTTCGTTTTAGTCTGGCAGGCGTTTGTGAAATGGCGTCGTCGCGAGCAGACTCGGCGGCTTTTGCAGGGCATGAGCGACGAACAGCTGCGGGATGTCGGGTTAACGCGCAATGATGCAGGCAATTTCTGAAGGGCAGGGCATTTATCTGCAAGGGGGGCGCAGATAAATGCCTGAGGTTTACTCTGCGGTTGTTTTGCTGGTGTTTTCCGCAATGCGGCGCAGATATTCGTTATTTTTAAACGCCACCATGATCAGCTCGAACATCACCCGACAGCCGATCAGGCTGAAGATCATGCCGATAAAGCCGGTAAAAAGATGCTCGGTGAACATGGAGTACACGCCACCGATCAGAATAAGCAGCATGGCGATCCAGTAGAAAAAGACCAGCACGCGCGGCGTTAACAGATAATCAAATCCTAAAATTGACTTCATTTTCTTGTCCTTAGAAAAATGTCGGAACCCGACGAAATAAGCTCGCGGAGTATAACCAGAGTTATTCTGTCCCGTACACCTACGAAATTTATCGGGTCCGAATCGGGTTATTCCAGCAGGCGTAGCGTCTCGGCCAGCGGGCGTCGCAGCAGTTCCAGCGCCTCTTCGAAGCTGCGCACGTTGTTGTAGCCCATCACCAGCCCGTAGCGTTTGCCGGACCCGCGATACCACTCAGAAAGTGCATTGACCTGCAATTGCTGCGCCTGCCAGCAGCGGGCGATTTCGCGGTCGCAACTGCCTTTGGTCAGAAACGCGACAATGTGCATCCCGCCGTCGTTTTGCTCGGTGAAAAAGCGCTCGCCGTAGACTTCCTGAAGCGCGGCAATCATCCAGTCTCGACGCTGCTGATAGAGCGTGCGCATCTTCTTAAGATGGCGGAAAAAATGGCCTTCATTAAGAAAGGCGGTGAGGATTTTTTGCGTCAGCACCGGCTGGCCGCTGGCGACAATATCCGCGCAGTCGGTAAAGGCCTCGACGGTGCTGGCGGGCATCACCAGATAGCCCATGCGCAGGGACGGCATTACGGTTTTGCTGAAGGTGCCCATAAAAATCACCCGATCGTGACGATCGAGGCTTTTCAGCGACGGCAGCACTTTGCGGGTGTAGTGAAATTCGCCGTCATAGTCGTCCTCGATGATCCACGCGTCGTTTTGTGTTGCCCAGTCGAGCAACTGCTGTTTGCGCGGCAGCGACAGCGTCACTGCCAGCGGGCTTTGATGTGACGGGGTGACGATAGCAAAGCGGGCGTCGCGGTGATGGCGCAGAAGATAGTCCGTATCCATACCGGAACGATCCACGGGGACGGTGTGCAGGCGCGGCACGATCCGTTTCAACAGCTGCTGGCCCATAAAATAGCCCGGATCTTCAAACACCACTTTGTCACTGCGACTCGCCAGCGTATCGAGGATCAAACGCAGGCTGCCGCTGTAGCCGCTGGTGATCAGTACCTGCTCCGCCGTGCAGGACAGCCCGCGCGAAATGTTCAGATAGCGGGCAATCGCCTGGCGCAGGGGAGCCCAACCCATCACCGGCGGGTTCAGCATCTCGTCCTGACGCATCGAGCGCGTCGCCTGGCCTGCTAATAGCAGCCACTTTTTATAGGGAAAACTGTCCAGCGCCGGAATACCCGCGCGCAAAAAACCGGCGCGTTCACGTTGGGTGATCAGCGATTCTGGCAGCGTGCCAGTGGCTTGTTCTAAGGGCGCGGATTGTTTCACCGGGAGATTCAAATCAGGATTTACCCGCGTCCCGCGCGCGCCCTGACTGACCAGATAACCTTCACCGATCAGAATCGCATAGGCGGTTTCGACGGTTTTGCGCGCCACCTTCAGCTCTTCGGCCAGCACGCGAATGGCAGGCACTTTGTCGCCGGGCTTCAGCACGCCGCGCGTAATGTTGTCGCGATAGCGGGTGTAAATGTCGTGATAGCCCGATTTCATGTCCTACCTCGTTTCACCGGTTTTGTGTCTTTTTACTATGTCATGATCGGCGTAGATTTGCCCCATCGCATTTGATATGCCGCATAAAAAGAGGAAAGACAATGAGCACTCGCGTTAACCACCACAAAGCCACACCTGCACTGGCCAAAGCCCTGTCCGACCTGAGCATGGCTGTCGGTAAAACTTCCATCGAACCGGCCCTTAAGCACCTGATCGATATCCGCGTTTCCCAGCTGAATGGCTGTACCTTCTGTCTGGATATGCACTCGAAAGAGGCGAAAATTGCCGGGGAGCGCGAGCTGCGCCTGTATCACCTGACGGTCTGGCGCGAATCGCCGCTGTTCAGCGCCCGCGAAAAAGCGGCGCTGGCCTTCACCGAAGCCCTGACCCAAATCAGCGTGGAAGGGATTAGCGACGAGCTGTACCGCAGCGTGTCAGAGCACTTCTCCGACACCGAAATTTCCGAGCTGAACTTCGCCATCGTGGCAATCAACGCCTGGAACCGTCTGGGGATCACCTCACGCATGGAGCCTGGTGCGATGGACGTGGCTTATGGTTTGAATAAAGCTAACCTGGAATAATCCCGCGTTCGCGAACCAGTGCCACCAGCGCCCGCAACCCCGGCGGAACGTGCCGGTGGCCGGGATAATAGAGACGCAGCCCGGCAAAGGGCTGCGTCCAGTCATTAAGTACGCTCACCAGTTCACCCGATGCTAGCTCTTGCTGGATATAAAGTTCCGGTAAAAACCCTATCCCCAGACCCGCTTTGACCGCCCGTATTGAGGCAAACAGATCCGACGTCGCAAAGCGCGGCGGAACCGCCAGCTCGTAACGTTCGCCGCGTCGTTCCAGTTCCCAGCGATAAATCCCCCCGTGCGCCATTCGCATACCAATTCCCTGATGATGCAGCAGATCGTCTGGCGTTTGTGGGATGCCGTGGCGAGCCAAATAATCCGGCGTGGCGGTGACGAGCTGGCGGATATCGGCGGTAAGTGGGATGGCGATCATGTCTTGCGGGACGGACTCTTCCAGACGGATCCCCGCATCAAAACCCTCGGCGACAATGTCGATCAGACGCGCTTCGCTCGCCGTTTCCACGCGCATTTTCGGGTAGCGGATCATGTAGTCGATCAGCAGTTCATCGAGAAACAGTGGGCCGATATTGTTCGGTACATTCAGGCGCAGGGTTCCGGCAGGTTCGTTTGTATCGCTATGGATCTCTTCGCTGGCCTGGCGGATCTCCTGCAAAGCGGGGCCGATCCGCGCCACGTACCGCTGCCCGGCATCCGTCAGCGCGACGCTACGCGTAGTGCGGTTAAACAGACGCGTTTGCAGGCGGCTTTCCAGCCCGGCGATGGCGTTGCTCACCGCAGTCGCGGACATGCTCAGCTCCTGCGCCGCACCGCGAAAACTGCCGCGACGCACTACCGCCATCACCACTTCCAGCTCTGTCAGTCCTGAACGATGCATAGATTATCCTGAAAATCGAAATAACCTTTGCAGGATAGCGTGGATTATCGAAACGTTAAAGGCGTGCCAGACTGAAGTCATTCAGCCTGAGGAGGTGTTATGCGTCATATCGAACAGATTTTTATTAACGGCGAATTTGTCACGCCGCACGGCACAGAGCGTTTTGATCTCTACAATCCAGCCACCGCGCAGGTCTTCGGTCAGGTCCGTCTTGCGGATGAGCACGATGCCGAACGCGCGATTGCGGCGGCAAAAGCAGCGTTTCCGGGATGGGCCAAAACCACCCGTGAGGAGCGGATTGCCGCCCTGAAGCGGATGCATGCGGCGGTCACGGCGCGTCATGATGAATTACTGGAAGCCATAATCGAAGAGTACGGTGCGCCCGCGTCGCGCTCGGCGTGGATGGCGAGCTATCCGGCAGACGTGATTGCCCAGGCCATCGATGCGCTGGAAAGCTTTGAGTTCACCACTCAGACTGGCGCTGCGACCGTGCAGATGACGCCGCTCGGCGTGGCGGGTCTGATAACACCGTGGAACAGCGATGCCGGGTTTATCTGCGGCAAACTGGCGGCGGCGCTGGCGGCCGGCTGTACGGCGGTGATCAAACCGAGCGAAATGAGCGCGTGGCAAACACAGATTATCACCGAAGCCCTGAACGAAGCCGGGCTGCCCGCAGGCGTGTTTAACATCGTCACCGGGCGCGGTGAAACGGTCGGGGAGACGATCAGTCGTCATCCGGATGTGGCAAAAATCTCGTTCACCGGTTCAACGAACACGGGCAAAGCGATCCTGCGTAATGCGGCGGAGAGTTTTAAACGCGTCACGCTGGAGTTAGGTGGGAAATCGCCGACGATCGTTCTGGAAGACGCCGATTTAGCCGAGGCGGTTCCGCTGGCGATTCAGGCCGGGCTAATGAACAGCGGGCAGGCGTGCGTCGCCGGAACGCGTATTCTGGTGCCGCAATCGCGTAAAGCCGAATGCGAAACGGCGCTCGCCGAGGCGATGGCGGCGGTGAAATCGGGCGACCCGCGCGACCCGGCAACGGAAGTGGGGCCGATGGTCAGCGAAAAGCAGTGGCTTCGCGTGCAGGGCTATATCCGCAAAGGCACTCAAGAGGGCGCACGGCTGCTGGCGGGTGGCGAAGGACGACCGGACGGAACACAGGCTGGCTGGTTTGTTCGCCCGACGCTGTTTACCGACGTGGATAACCAGATGACTATCGCCCGCGACGAGATTTTTGGCCCGGTTCTGTCGATCATCACCTATCGTGATGAGGACGAAGCGATCGCCATTGCCAACGACACGGATTACGGCCTGAGCGCGCTGGTCCTTGGCGGTGAGCGTGCGGCTGTCGTCGCGCAGCAAATCGAATCTGGCCGTGTGCTGGTGAACACCCTCGCCCACGAACCGAAAGCGCCATTCGGCGGATTCAAACATTCCGGCGTAGGCCGCGAAATGGGCGCGTGGGGGATTGGCGCGTTTATGGAGCCGAAGACGATTATTGGCTAACACCCTGCCCGGTGGCGCTGCGCTTACCGGGCCTACAAAACCCGAAAGGTAGGCCGGATAAGCATTGCGCCATCCGGCAATACCGATATTTCGCTCCTCACCGAAGCATCCCTCCTGATTCCCCTGCATGCTCTTCGCAATATCACAGCGGAGAGACACTTATGATCGCAGTCCTTTTTGAAGCACAGTCCGCACCGGCGCATCAGGCGCGCTATCTGGAACTGGCGGCGGAGCTAAAACCGCTGCTGGCGGATATCGACGGATTTATCGATATCGAGCGTTTTCAGAGCCTGACCACCGAAGGCAAAATTCTGTCACTTTCGTGGTGGCGGGATGAAGAGGCTATCCGCGCCTGGAAGCAGAACGTTTTCCACAAGGCGGCGCAAGCCGAGGGGCGGGAGTCGATTTTCGCGTATTATCGCATTCGCGTAGTCCAGCTGGTCAGAGAATATGGTTCGGGTGATAAGCCGGAGCAGGGCTCATGCTAAGCTGGTGGCAACGGTCAATCATACGTGGGCAGCCTGTGCAGAAGAAAAGTTTACCGACTGAGAATAGCGACGCGCTGGAGTGTGCCGTTGCGGCGATTGCGGCGGCGATGGCCGATCTGTCACGGGTTAAAATGCTCTCTGCTCTGATGGATGGTCGCGCCTGGACCGCAACAGAACTGAGCGCGGCGGCGGATGTGGCACCGTCCACGGCCAGCGGGCATCTGGCGCGGCTGGTGGAGGGTAAACTGATCGTCTGTCTGTCTCAGGGGCGTCATCGTTATTACCGGCTTGCCGGGCATGATGTCGCCGAGCTGGTGGAGCAGATCATGGGGCTTTCGTGGAGCCGCATCATGCCGCCGGAAACCACGGCACCGAAATCCATGCGCGAGGCGCGCACCTGCTACGATCATCTGGCGGGCACGATCGCGGTGCAGATTTACGATTTTATGCAGACGGAAAACTGGCTGGAGCCGGACGGTTCGGCGCTGACCGTTCACGGGCGCGCGCAGTTCCTGAAACTCGGTATTCCAGTGAATACTCACTCCCGGCGCAAAGCATGCTGCGCCTGTCTGGACTGGAGCGAGCGACGATTTCACCTGGGCGGTGAAGCGGGCGCTGCGCTGCTGATTTTTCTGGAAACCAAAGGGTGGATTCAGCGGGTGGCGGGGTATCGGGAGGTGGTAGTGACGTCTGCCGGGAAAAGCGCTATTCGTCAGCATTTCAGCCGCTAAACGCCCGGTGGCGCTGCGCTTACCGGGCCTACAAAACCCGAATCGTAGGCCGGATAAGCGCAGCGCCATCCGGCAAATCCTTTCGCAATTCCTGCTCTTTCTCCTCTCGTTTCTTGATACTTACCCTGATAACTATTATCTTGCTTGCGTGTGATGAGAGGATTTCCCGTGAGCGAAGAAGATCTGTTTTGCCGCAGGCCGATGGGGATGCGGATGGCAATGATCGTGCGTCAATGGCGCGCGGTGATTGATGATGCCATTCTCGACACCGGCCTGACCCAGTCGAGCTGGACGGTGATGATGCAGCTCAAATCGCTGGGCGATAACGTCTCGGTTAGCGAACTGGCGGAAGTGCAGGGAATCGAACTGCCGCCGCTGATGCGCACTCTGGCTCAGCTGGAAAAGCAGGGCTATCTGCTGCGCGCGGTATCGCCGTATGACAAGCGCATTCGCCTGCTCACGCTCACGCCTGAAGGCAACGCTGTCCTGGAAACACTCACCCGCGTGATTGAGAATTTTCAGGAACGCGTGTCGCACAATATCGCGCCGGAACATCTGGAGATTTTCAGCGCAACATTAAATCAAATCGCCTGCAATTTGCGGTCAATCCGCGAAGAAGACAACAAGACCCAAAAATAATGACTCCTGAACAAAAGTTTGCCCGCTGGGTAAGGGTGAGTATTGCCTCTTTCCTGCTGATGTTTGTCTATTTTATCGTCGCGGATATCTGGATCCCGCTGACGCCGGACTCCACCGTGATGCGCGTGGTGACGCCGGTCTCGGCGCGTGTCTCCGGTAATGTCTCGGCGGTGTACGTCCACAACAACAGCCAGGTAAAGAAGGGCGATGTGCTGTTTGAACTCGATGCGACGCCGTTTCGCAATAAAGTCGACGCCGCCCAGATTGCGCTGGAACAGGCCCGGCTCTCTAATCAGCAGCTGGACGCACAGATCGTTGCCGCACAGGCCAATTTGAAAACCGCGCAGCTGACGGCCCGTAACGATAAAGTCACCTTTGACCGTTATCAGCGCCTGAGCACCCTGCAAAACGTCTCGCAGGCGGATCTGGATAAAGTGCGCACCACCTGGCAGAGCAGCGAGCAGTCGGTGGCGAACCTGAACGCCAGCATCCATAACCTGCGCATTCAGCGCGGCGAGCGGGATGAACAGCATAACGTGACGCTGCAAAAATACCGCAACGCGCTGGAAGAGGCGGAGCTGAACCTGAGCTGGACGAAGGTCTACGCCCTCGCCGACGGCACCGTGAGCAACGTCCAGCTCAGCCCCGGTTTTTACGCCTCGTCCGGCTCTGCCGCGCTGGCGCTGGTGAATAACCAGACCGATATCGTCGCCGATTTCCGCGAGAAAAGCCTGCGTCATACCCATCAGGGCACCGACGCCGCGGTGGTGTTTGACGCCTTCCCGGGCCGCGTTTTCCGCGCCCATGTGACCAGCAGCGATGCGGGTATTTTGGCGGGGCAGGAAGCGGTTAACGGCGAGCTCTCTGCGCCAGAAACGTCAAACCGCTGGGTGCGCGACGCACAGCGCATGCGCATTCACATCGCGCTGGACGAAGATCTGCCGAAACATTTACCGACCGGTGCCCGCGCCACGGTGCAGCTGTATAACAGCGAAGGGCCGTTCGCGCGCTTCTTCTCCGGGCTGCAAATCCATCTCGTGAGCCTGCTGCATTATGTCTATTAATACGCTCGCGCGGGTGTTTACCCCGCACGGCAACATCGTCTACACGGCCAACGATTTTCGCCAGACCCTGCGCATCGTCTTTGCCGGGATGATTGCTCTGAGTATTTCAACGTTTTACAACACCAGCTACGGCGTGTTTTACGTGGTCTATCCGATCATGCTCCTGTCGCTGGTGCCGGTCTTTAACCGCCATGTGGCGAAACAGTTTGTGTTCAGTGCGTCGCTCAACTGCATCGAAATGGTGATTATCATCGGCTATCTCTCGCAATGGCCGCTGATCATGACGCTGGTGGTATTCGCCCTCTACGTGATGCGTTTCCGTTTTATGAGCCAGGGGCCGCTGTTCCTGTTTGGTTCGATGGGCGTGGTATGCCAGAGCGTGATGCTCAACTTTATGAGCTACCCGACGACCAACTGGCATACGCTGCTGTTCTCGAACGTCGAGGCCAGCATCATGGCGGTCTGTTTAAGCGCGCTGATGAACTACCTGCTGCCGGACGTCGAACCGCGCAAGCCGCCGCCTCTGATCGAGAAAAATGCCGCCCGCGTGCGCCACGAATCCTTACTTTCCGGCACTGTGGCGACAATGATTTTTGTCGTCTTCCAGATAAGCGATCTCAGCGATTCCCTCTCGGCGCTGATGGCGGGCGTGCTGATCCTGTTCCCGATGCACTATCGCGGCGCGGTGATGAGTTCCCTGTGGCGCGTGGTCGGAGTGGTCCTCGGCTGCCTGTATATTCTGGTGATGCAGCTGGTACTCTACGATCACAGCAGCCACATGATTCTGATGATGCCGCTCATTGGTCTTGGGCTGGCGTTCGGTGCGCGTCTGCACGTGATGGAAAAGGTCGGTGCGGGCGTGGGTTTTGCCAGCATCACCACTATCGGCATCATGTTTGGCCAGAACATGCACCCCGACGGCGACTTGGTGTTCAGTGACCTGTATCGCATCGTTTCCGTGACGGTGGCGCTTGTTGCTACGCTGACGCTGGTGTTCCTGGTGCATCTGTTCCTGAACCTTTTTGAACCTACCCGCTACGTCATTCGCGAACCGTGACACACCCTTTTTCTGCGTTCTGTGCTATCACTGTCGGCCAGTCAATGGAGCGATAAAAGGAGCAGAGAGATGTGGGAGACGAGGGCGCTGGAGCTGAATAATCAGGCGTACTGGAACTGGGAGAAAGCCTGCGAGCTGGTGGATTACGCCGTCGCGCATGATTTTAATACTCTGATTGTCGGGCAGGTGGATCTGTTCGACATGCTGGTTTCGCCAAAGGGTTATACGCCGCATCAGTACAACGATCGTCTCTCCAGCCAGCAGCGCGCCCGCTGCGTCTATCTCAATCGCCTCGGTAAACTGTGCCAGCAAAAAGGGCTGCGTTTTTATCTCCAGGCCAAAGAATTCAACTTCCCGACGGACCTGCTGCTGGCGCATCCGCATCTGTTTGAACCGGGCCACGGCGTGCGCTTTGACGTCGATTTCTGGTGCGCGTATCTGAGCGAGAAAGTGTCGTTAATCTGCCAGCGCATTCCGGCGCTGAGCGGCCTGCTTATCGCGATTTCCAATACCGACGGGCTGCTGCCCATCTCGCGCCCGAACTGGGAGCTGCAGGCGGACGACAACGCCCGGATCCCTGAGCGCGACGAGCGCAGTTTTGCCCTCTACAGCCGCTGCTTTAACACCCTTTCCCGCGCGATGCAGAAAGAGAACAAACATCTGGTGCTGCGCGTGTTTCCTGCGGGCAATCACGATCTTGGTAACGTGCTGGAGGCGATCCGCCCGCTGCCCGAGAGCGTCAGCGTCTCCATCAAGCTAACGCCCGAGCGCTTCTGGCCCTCATTCCCTAACAACCCGGCGCTGCTGGCGGTGCGCGAGCGTGAAGTATGGGCAGATATCGATCTGGTGGGCGAAGAGGTGGGCTGGGGCATTTTCCCGTTCCCGCGCATCGACGAGCTTCAGGGCCGCCTGCTGTGGTGTCGCAGCAATCCGGCGATCCGCGGCGCGGTGTGCAAAACCAGCTGGGAAGGGGTCGATAACCACTGGATCATGGGCACCCTGAGCGAGTGCAACCTGGTGGCGTGCAGCCGGATGCTGGCGAACGATGGCGCGCATCTGTCGCGCGATCAGCTCCTGACCTACTGGCTCGACGAAAGCTACGGCTGGCGGCCCGAACCGCAGGTGTTCGACGAATTTACCGCTCTGCTGGAGCAGGCCGGGCAGGTGCTGTACAGCGCGATTTACGTCCGCGACCACGTGTTTCATCGCCACAGCCAGGTGCCGGAAAGCTACGGCCAGGCGGTGTGGAGTTTGTACGGCCAGCTCAACCGCAACCACTGGCTGCCGGGCTCGGAGCGCGATATCTCCTTTAACGCCAGCGACGTGGAAACCTCCGCCGCCTGCCTGTCGCGCATCGCCAAAGAGAAAGACGACGCCCGCGACGCCTCTGTGAACTTGCGTGAACAGGCGCTGCGTTTTGCTGAAACCGCAGCGTTCCCGTATGCGCTGAAAAAACGCTGGCTGGAGGAGTGGCAAGGTTTTGCTCTTTACTGCCATCTGTTCCTGCATGCGCAAAAGGCCTTCTTCACCCTGCGCTTTGCCCGAGAGGTGGAAAACAGCTGGAGCATGCGCGAGATCTGCCAGATTAACATTCAGGAGCTGTATCGCAGCGCGTCCGAGATGGAAGACTATTGCACAAAACACGCCGATGCCTCGCCGGGATTGCACGTCCTGTTTGATGCCTCGCGCGTGCGGGCGCTGGCGGACAGTCTGGGGGATGAGCTGAAAGCGCTGAAAGGGTGACGCAGGTCACGCCTTCAGGCGCTGTCGGGGCGTGTTCCTGTGATCGTCATCACCTTCTGTTTCTCACTTTGGCGTAAGGCGTGATCGTCATCACGTCGCTCTTCTCCCTCTGGCCCGCTTTGTGAGGGGCCAGGCATATCGCGCAAATCCGCCCGATCCGTTCCTCGTTGAAATCCCTGCTCCCCCCGAAAATATTCGCCACGAATACAGAAGAAATGAGGGGCGATATGTCACGACCATTAACGCAGGGCGAGGCGCTGGGGCGTTTTCAGGTTTCAGCGGCCAAAGCGGAGCGTTTTGCGGAGTTCTACACCGGCGAAGGGGCCGACCCCGCGAGCCACGACTCTTTTTGCCGCCAGGTTTTTCGTCGCAGCCACGCAGAGCGAGCGGTCGATCCGGCGCAGGCACCAGCCTGCGAGGAAGTCGCGGTTGCTGATGAAAATGGCTGGTTCGATTTTTCCGCTTTTAGCCCGTTGCCGTTTCACGTTCAGCGCTGGCTGTCGGTTGATCTTATTGCGCCACGCGAGGGCGAATATGCGTTTCGTCTGGGCACCTGCGGCGGCGTACGGGTGTGGTCTTCCGGCAGACTAATGGCCTGCTTTACGCCGTTTACCCGCAACGTGATGCAGTTTCAGGACGTCAGGCTCAGCCTGCGTCAGGGGAAAAACCGCGCCCTGATCCACCTTGACGAGCTGTTTGAGCGCGACACGTTATGCGGCCTGAAAATGGTGTACCTCGACGAGACGCCGCTGGGGACGGTTGCCTGCGAAGGGCTTCAACAGCAACGCATCCCCGTGCCGTCAGCGTCCGATCCCGAACATCTGCTGATGTTAATGGCGCAGAAGGAATATGGCCCGGAGGCGGATGCGCTGCTCGCGCATCTGCTCAAACGGGTGAGTGCGCGCGAAGAGGGGTCGGTCTATTGCCTGCTCGCGCTACTGCAACTTTGGCAGGACTATCGCAATACGTACTTCCCGCCACCGCTGTGGCGCAGGGTTAAATCGTCCATTCTGGGGTATCGCTACGGGCACGATGAACGCGGCTGCGACGTGATGGATTTCTCCAATCACGCCAGCGCCTTTCGTTGCGCTCAATCTCTTGCGGGACAACTGTTCCCCGACGAGCTGTTTATCGCCTCTTCACGCGTCGGACATCAACAAAAAGCGCTGGCGGAAGGACGAATGAAAGGAGCCAAATCATGAACCAGGCAGAACGGATGGCAACGCTGAACCGCGTGGTGCAGGGTTTTTGCCGCTTAAAAAATCTCGATGAAGTGGGCGTGGAAGAGGGTTTTGCGATCCACTTCGAAGAGTGGGAATGGGAGATTGGCGTCGGGCTGTACGGCTTCTGGCGCTATGCCGCGCATCAGCAAGATGCGGCGCTGCAACAGTCGATCCTCGCATGGTACGAACAGCAGATCGCTAAAGGCCTGCCGGAGATGCAGATCAACACCACCGCGCCGATGATCGTGCTGGCGCTGGTGGCCGGGGAGCATCAGCGTGAAGATCTGTTGGCGACGGTGAATGACTGGGCTGATGCACTGCTGCGCGATCTGCCGAAAACCGAAGAGGGCGGGTTTCAGCACGTGGTGAAAGAGCAGCCCAACACCGGGCAGCTGTGGGACGACACGCTGTTTATGACCTGCCTGTTCCTCGGCGTGGCGGGGATCGTGCTCAAGCGCCGCGATCTGATCGACGAAGCGAGTTATCAGTTTCTCCTGCACACGCGCTATCTCAGCGATCCGGTCAGCGGGCTGTGGTATCACGGCTGGACGTTCGTCGATAAACACCATTTTGCCGGGGCGTTTTGGGCGCGCGGCAACGCGTGGATCACCGTCGCCATTCCGGAATTTATTGAGCTGATGGGAGAACATCTCGACACCGGCGTGCGCCGGTATTTGTCACAGGTGGTGGCGCGTCAGGTGAGAACGTTATGTGAATTGCAGGCCGACAACGGTATGTGGCATACGGTGCTCGACGATCCGCTCTCGCCGCAGGAGTCGTCTGCTACGGCGGGGATCGCTTACGGCATGCTGCGCGGCGTGCGGATGGGGATTCTCGATGATTCCGTAGTCAATCACGCCATGCGGGCATTTGACGCGGTGATGGCACGGATAGACCGCGACGGGCTGGTGCTTGAAGCCTCGCGCGGCACCATGTTGGGTTGGGATATTCAGTATTACTGCGATATCGCGATGGCCCCGGTGCCTTATGCGCAGGCGCTGACGATGTTGTTGTTGCTGGAGGTCGAACAGGGGAGCTGGCAGGCGTAATCGCCCGGCGGCGCTGCGCTTGCGCGGGCCTACCAAAACCGTAGGCCAGATGAGTTTTGTAGGCCGGGTAAGGCGCAGCCGCCACCCGGCAAAAAGACCGCACCAAACCCGTAGGCCGGGTAAGGCGCAGCCGACACCCGGCAAAAAGACCGCACCAAACCCGTAGGCCGGGTAAGGCGTAGCCGCCACCCGGCAAAAAGGCCGCACCAAACCCGTAGGCGGGGTAAGGCGCAGCCGCCACCCGGCAAAAAGACCGCACCAAACCCGTAGGCCGGGTAAGGCGCAGCCGCCACCGGCAAAAAGACCGCACCAAACCCGTAGGCCGGGTAAGGCGCAGCCGCCACCCGGCAAAAAGACCGTACCAAACCCGTAGGCCGGGTAAGGCGCAGCCGCCACCCGGCAAAAAAGCGACTACGGCAGCAGCACAGGTATCTGCGACAGCAAAAACAAAATCAACCCAATCGTCCCGCCGACCAGCGTGCCGTTGACGCGGATAAACTGCAGGTCTTTGCCGATATTCAGCTCGATCTGGTGCGACATATCTTTCGCATCCCAGCCTTTCACCGTGTCACTAATGTGGCGCGTGAGGAACGCCGCGAAGTCTGGCGCGACGCGATGCGCTGCCTGCTCCAGATGCTCGTTCAATGAGGCGCGCAGACTGGCGTCGGCCACCAGCGTTTCACCAAACCACTGCCCGGCCCTGGCGATGCGCTGCTTCACCCGCGAGTCATCGCTCTGCATATCCGCTTTCAGCCACGCGCGCAGGTCGGCCCACATCTCACCGAGATAGCGGTTAAACGCCTCGTCGTTCTTCAGGTAGTGTTTGATGTTCTCGGCTTTCGCCGCCATTTCCGGATCGTTCTTCAGGTTGTCGATAAGTTTTAGCGTGGCGCGATCGAACGCCTGGCGGATCTGGTGTGTGCGGTCATGGCTGATATCGTCGAGGATCGCATTCACCGCATCAGACACCAGTTCAGCGCTTTGATCGCCCAGCCATTCGGTGGGCAACACCATCGCCTTGCGGGGATGCTCGGTCTTAAGCCAGTGGACGATCTGCGTGGCGATCAATTCCCGCGTGCTGTCGCGCTGAATCAGATCGATCAGGCGGCGAATCACCGCGTCGAGCAGCACCTGATGGCGATTATTTTTGGTCATACTCTCCAGCATCGCGGCGCTGGTTTCGGTGAAATCGACCTTATCAATGGCCTTATGCACCGCGCGTTTCAGTAAGCGCTGAATGCGTCCGTCGTCCGTCAGTTCCAGGAACCCACTCATCACCTGAATCAGATGCTGCCCGACGCGCTGAGCGTTATCCGGCTGGCTAAACCAGGTGCCGATCATCTGCGCCGGTTCGTAGCGGCGAATCAGCGCCACTAACGACTGGGTATCAAGAAATTTCTCCTGCACGAACAGGCCGAGATTATCGGCGATCCGGTCTTTGTTGCGCGGAATGATCGCCGTATGGCGCGAGATAAAGGGAATAGGCACCCGACGGAACAGGGCGACGACGGCGAACCAGTCCGCCAGCGCGCCGACCATCGCCGCCTCGGCAATGGCCTTCACACCGCGCACCCAGAAGGTTTGCGGCAGGAACAGAGTGGTCGCGAAGATTGCTGCGGCAATCAGCAGCAGCGACAGCGCCAGAAGCTTGGCGCGTTTGAGTTCAGCTAATTTTTCCATAGGGTTAAGGATAGAGCGGAACGCGGGAGGAGTGCAAAAAAGAGCGATCAGTCGCGCAGGGCATGCAGAAAACGGGTGAACAGATCCGGGAGCGGTTCGTCGTACCACAGCGCGTAGAGATCGGCGGGGATGGTTTCGGCAAGTTTCAGGAACACCACGCCCGGCCAGTGAATTAACGCGCAGGATTCGGGCAACAGCGACACGCCATTGCCGGTACTGACCAGCGCCAGCGCGGTTTGTGGCTCGAACACCTGATGCGTGATCAGCGGAGAAATGCCCAGCGAAAGGCAATTGTCGTAAACCTGACGGGCAAAATCGCTGTGAGTAAAGGAGAGTGAGATAAAAGCACGTTCGGCCAGTTCTTTGAGCGAAACGGAAGTACGCCGACAAAGCGGATCGCTCTCGTGCACCGCGACGCATACCGCTTCACGGGCGATCAGCTGGCAGCGAATTTTGGCTTCGACGTGCGGAATGACGTTGCGATTGATGGCGATATCGATAGTGCGGGCGCGCAGGGCTTCTGTTTGTTCTTGCTGGCCCAGCTCGTGTAGCGTCCAGTTGACGTCCGGGTTTGCCTCGCGGAAGGCTTTCATGCGCGTCAGCAGCGGGCCCCACATCGCGCTGCCGATCACGCCGATATTGATGTGTTGTTTTTCGCTACGGCCAATCTGGCGCACGTAGTTCAGGGATTGTTCGGTGGCGCTGAGCAGTCTGTCAACCTCCGCCTTCAGCACTTTTCCGGCGTGAGTCAGGGCCACTTTTCGACTCGAACGTTCAAATAACGCAACGCCGAGGATCTCCTCCAGCTCTTTAATTTGCATGCTGAGCGGCGGCTGAGAGATGTTCAGGAGTAGGGCGGCGCGACCAAAATGCAGTTCATCGGCGAGGACTTGAAAATAGCGCAGCATCCGGAAGCGAACGCGGCTGTTGGCCTGTGGATCGAGCATACCGGGCACCGAGAAAAAGGAGGGTGGCGATATCATGCAACCCTCCTTCAAGCCTGTCAAACCGCGACCGCCTCGCCCTGATGCAGGCGTTCTGCTTTGCTGCAGGCAATGCCGGCGAGCAGGGTGACCATCAGCAGCGCGTAGGCGCAGGTGGAAGCATTGACCGCACCGTGCAGGCCGAAACGGCTGTTGACCAGAGAGGAGACGGTAGCGAACAGCAGCGTGCCGACGGTGCCGCAGGTGAGCAGGGCGGAGATCAGCGTCGGCGAACTGCGGCTGACCTGCAGCGAGCCGTAGCTCATCAGGCCGGAGAACAGACCGGAGTTAAAGAAGCCGAACGCGCCGCAGGCAATCAGGATAACGGTAGTATTGGCGCTGTTGCTGATAAGCGCGATAGACACCAGCCCGACGGCGGTACAAATCAGCAGGAAGGTGCGCAATTTCATCCATTTAACGGTGAACTGATTGAGGAACAAACCCGTCGCTTTCGCCACCCAGTAAACGGTAGTAAACAGCGCGGCTTGTTCTGGCAGCATATGGAAACGCCACAGCAGATAGCCCGGTGTCCACATAGTAAAAATCGGCTCCGCCAGCAGGAACAGGAATAGCGCACCGCACAGCAGCCACACGGAACGGCCCCACGGCTCGTTGCTGGTGGACGCTTCCTGATGCTCAGGTTCCGCCGCTACGGTTGACGGGTAACGGCTGCGCAGTGTCAGGATCAGCATCAGCACGCCCAGTCCGCCCATGATGCCGTACATGGCAATCCAGCTCGCGCCCATTTTGAACAGCCACGCCAGCAGGAAGGAGAGCGTCGCGCCCGCCAGGCTGAAGAAGAAGTCGGTGAAAATCAGGCTCGACGAGCGGCTCTTTTCGTCCGGATTAATGCGCACCACCAGGTAGCTGCCGATGGTCATAAAAATCCCGCCGCAGGCGCCGATAATGGCGACCGCCACGCTGAACATGGTGAGCGTCGGGGTAGCAAACAGCAGGGCGCTGATGAGGATCGTCAGCGCAGCGGCAATCACCAGCGGCTTTTGCAGACCCCATTTTTTCATCAAAATGCCGCCGAGCATGATCGGCACGAACATCCCGATGTTCATCAGCGTAAACACCTGGCCGATAAAGCTCGGATCTTTATTGAACGCGGCGCACAGCGGGCCGAGAACAATCCCCAGCGTCGAGACCAGCGCACCGACAAAGTAATAGCTCAGATAGGAAATCGCATTCAGACTGCCGCGAGAGTAATTTTCTGACATCTGCATTTCTCCTGGCGGGCGCGTGGCCCGCCGCTGGACGGGAAGTTAGCGGCAGTTCTTCACGAACTGGCTGATCAGGCGCACGAAATCGTCGGTGACCATCGCCGCGCATTTCAGGGTTTGTTCGTGTGAGAGCTCCACATCGCTCAGGCCTTCCGCCATATTGGTGATGGCTGATACGGCGAGCACTTTCAGGCCGCAGTGGCGCGCGACGATCACTTCTGGCACCACCGACATGCCGACCACATCGCCGCCCATGTTCTGCATCATGTGGATTTCCGCAGCGGTTTCGAAGTTTGGCCCAGGGTAGGAGACGAACACGCCTTCGTGCAGCGTCAGGCCGAGATCGCCTGCCGTGTGGTGCAGTTTTTCGCGCAGATCTTTGTCGTAGGCATTTGCCAGGCTGAAGAAGCGTGGACCAAAACGATCGTCATTCGGCCCAACCAGCGGCGTGGACGGCATGGTGTTGATGTGATCGTTAAGCGCCACCAGGCTGCCTGCCGGGATGTTCGGATTAAGCGAACCGGCGGCGTTGGTGCAGAACATAAATTCGCAGCCGAGCAGCTTAAAGGTGCGTACCGCGTGGGTCATAATGCCCATCCCGACACCCTCGTAGAAATGCCCGCGCCCCTTCATGCAGATGAGATCCACGCCGTGCAGTAAGCCCATCACCACTTCACCCGCATGACCAATCACGGTACTGACCGGGAATCCCGGCAGTTTTTCGTAAGAGATGACGGTTTTGTTTTCGAGTTTATCCGCCAGCACACCGAGGCCGGAGCCGAGAATAAATGCGATGCGCGGGGTAAAGCCGGGCTTGGCCTTACGCAGGATTTCAACGGCTTCGTACGGGGTGTCGTTAATGATGGAATGAGACATGAGAACTCCTGAATGCTTTTTGGGTATACAGGCATTCTGTGGAGGGAATGATTGCGAATCCAATTGGATAATTGGGTGTATTGATAGCTTTTAGTGAATTGATTGGATGCGGGTGTATGGATATTCAAGGAGTTAGGAATAATGCCTGGTGGTTTGTGTCTGGAATGACATGAGGGAAGTGTGATGGGGTTTGAGTTTTGCAGCCTCGGCGTATCGCCGGGCGGCACTGCGTTTGCCCGTCCTACAAAGTCTTATCATTGCACGGCCCGCAGCGCCACCGAGGGATGTGCGGTTTTTGCAAAGTATGTCCTAAGAAACATCCGCATATACCCAACTTTACCCCCGTCCTCAGTCATCTTGACTACCCTTAATACCCTAAGCGGTAATTAAGGAGACCTATATGGCTTACCAGACAGTGAATCCTGCTAACAACAAACTCATCAAAGAGTACAAACCTCATACCGATGCGGACGTCGAGGCGGCGCTGAAAACGGCGGATGCGCTTTACCATTCCGAGTGGGCGAAAGGGGCTATCGAACAGCGTCTGCCGGTGCTGCACAAGCTGGCGGATCTGATCGACAGCCGCAGCGAAGAGCTGGCGAAAATCGCCAGTCAGGAGATGGGGAAACTCATCGAGCAAAGCCGCGGGGAGGTGAAACTCTGCGCGCAGATCGCCCGCTATTACGCGGATAACGCGAAGCAATTTCTTGCGCCTGTGAAGTACAAATCGGAACTCGGTGACGCCTGGGTGGAGCACCATCCGATTGGTGTGGTGATGGCCGTTGAACCGTGGAATTTCCCGTTCTATCAGCTGATGCGCGTCCTGGCGCCGAACCTGGCGGCGGGGAATCCGGTGGTGGCGAAGCACGCCAGCATCGTGCCGCAGTGCGCGGAGGCGTTCGCCCATCTGGTACGAGAAGCCGGTGCGCCGGACGGGGCCTGGACCAATCTGTTTATCTCTTCGGATCAGGTCGCGAAGATCATTGCCGATCCGCGTGTGCAGGGTGCAGCCTTGACCGGGTCTGAAAAGGCCGGGAGCGTGGTGGCGGCGCAGGCGGCGAAGCACATTAAAAAATCGACCCTCGAACTGGGTGGTAACGACGTGTTTATCGTTCTCGACGATGCGGATCTTAAAAAGGCAGTGAAGATCGGTGTTAACGCCCGACTCAACAACGCCGGGCAGGTGTGTACCGCCGCGAAGCGATTTATCGTCCATGAGAAAGTCGCGGACCAGTTCCTGACCGCGTTTACCGAGGCGTTCCGCGAGGTGAAGATCGGCGATCCGTTGGATGAGAAAACCACGCTGGGGCCGCTGTCATCGAAGGATGCGCTTGAGACGCTAACCAAACAGGTCAACGAGGCGGTGAAAAACGGGGCGAAGCTGCATTTCGGCGGCAAGCCGGTTGAGCGCGAAGGTAACTTCTTCGAGCCGACGATCCTGACCCATATATCACGCGAAAATCCGGCCTATTTCGAAGAGTTCTTCGGGCCGGTGGCGCAGTTCTATGTGGTGAAAAGCGACGACGAAGCGGTGGGCCTGGCGAATGACTCGAACTACGGCCTCGGCGGGGCGGTATTCAGCCAGGATATTGATCGTGCGAAGAAAATGGCGTCACGTATCGAAACCGGGATGGTCTATATCAACTGGCTGACCGATACCGCGGCAGAACTGCCGTTCGGTGGCGTGAAGCGTTCCGGCTATGGTCGCGAGCTGTCGGATCTCGGCATTAAAGAGTTCGTTAACCAGAAGCTGGTGGTGGTTCGCCGGTAAGCGGTTTAACAGCAGTCAACAGGGTGGCTTTCGAGCCGCCCTTTTTTTTTGCAATCGACAAAGTGTTGTGATTCGCCTGGTGTCACATAACAGATATATTCGTATCATTAATTAGTTATCAGACTCACAGTTCGCAGTGAAACAAACTGACTGTTCTGGATAAGATTTAGCCTCTTGCTAGTATCAAATCGAAAATCATACACCTGCAAGAGGATACAATGAAAAATACAAATCGTATGATCGTGAACTGTGTTGTGGCTTCCCTGACGCTGAGCTGGAGCATCGCTGCTCTGGCAAATACCGCCCCGACAGAGGTCAAGATCGTTCGCGATAACTACGGCATGCCGCATATTTACGCCGACGATACGTACCGTCTTTTTTACGGCTACGGCTATGTGGTGGCGCAGGATCGTTTGTTTCAGATGGAGATGGCGCGGCGCAGTACCCAGGGTACGGTGTCCGAAGTGCTGGGAAAATCCTTCGTGAGTTTTGATAAAGATATCCGCCAGAACTATTGGCCGGAGTCGATTCATGCCCAAATCGCGGCGCTGCCCGCAGATGATAAAGCGATCCTGCAGGGCTACGCCGACGGGATGAATGCCTGGATCGATAAAGTGAACGCCGACCCCGGTAAGCTAATGCCCGCGCAGTTTGCCGAGTTTGGTTTTAAGCCCGGGCACTGGCAGCCCTTTGATGTGGCAATGGTTTTTGTTGGCACTATGGCGAACCGTTTTTCCGACAGCACCAGCGAAATCGACAACCTGGCGCTACTGACGGCGCTGAAAGATAAATACGGCGCGCAAAAAGGGATGGGGGTATTTAACCAGCTGAAATGGCTGGTGAATCCGGCAGCACCGACGACAATCGCCGCGCAGGAGAGTCATTATCCGCTGACCTTTGATCTCAAAAACACCCAAACCGCCGCGCTACTCCCGCGCTACGATCTCCCCGCACCGATGCTCGACCGCCCGGCCAAAGGCAATGACGGCGCGCTGCTGGCCCTCACTGCCGGGCAAAACCGCGAAGCGATCGCTGAACAGTTTGCCCGCAGCGGTGCCAACGGTCTGGCCGGGTACCCGACGACCAGCAACATGTGGGTGATTGGCAAGAAAAAGGCGCAGGACGCGAAAGCCATCATGGTCAACGGCCCGCAGTTTGGCTGGTATGCCCCGGCGTATACCTACGGCATCGGGCTGCACGGCGCGGGCTATGACGTCACCGGCAACACGCCATTCGCCTATCCGGGCCTGGTGTTTGGCCACAACGGACATATCTCGTGGGGCGCGACGGCGGGGTTCGGCGACGATGTGGATATCTTTGCAGAACAAATCTCGGATAAAAAACCCGGCGAATATCTGCATAACGGCCAGTGGGTCAAAATGCTCAGTCGCGAAGAGACGATCGCCGTGAAAGACGGTCAGCCGGAGACGTTTACCGTCTGGCGAACTGTGCACGGGAACGTGATCAAAACCGATCCGACGACCCACACCGCCTATGCCAAAGCGCGCGCCTGGGATGGGAAGGAAGTCGCGTCTCTGCTGGCGTGGACGCATCAGATGAAAGCCAAAGACTGGTCGACCTGGACGGATCAGGCAGCAAAGCAGGCGCTGACAATCAACTGGTATTACGCGGATGTCGACGGCAACATCGGCTACGTTCACGGGGGTGCGTATCCGAAACGCCAGCCGGGGCACGATCCGCGTCTACCGGTGCCGGGCACGGGAAAATGGGACTGGCAGGGGCTGCTGTCGTTTGATCTGAATCCGAAAGTCTATAACCCGCAGTCGGGCTATATCGCCAACTGGAACAACTCGCCGCAGAAAGATTATCCGGCGTCGGATCTGTTCGCCTTCTTATGGGGCGGGGCGGATCGCGTCACGGAGATCACGCAGCTTATTGATAAACAGCCGACGCTGACCCACGAGCAGGCCTGGGAATTGATCCAAAAAACCAGCCGTCAGGATCTGAATTTGCGTCTGTTCCTGCCGACCCTGCAAAAAGCGACGGCGAGCTTGTCAGAGAACGATCCTCGGCAGCAACTGGTGAAAACACTGGCGAGCTGGGACGGCCAAAACGTGATGAGTGACGACGGGAAAACCTATCAGCAACCGGGTTCCGCCATTCTGAACGCCTGGCTGACCAGTATGTTGAAACGCACGGTGGTCGCTGCCGTTCCGGCACCGTTTAACACCTGGTACAGCGCCAGCGGGTATGAAACGACGCAGGACGGGCCGACCGGCTCGCTGAATATCAGCGTCGGGGCCAAGATTCTGTTCGAAGCGTTGGAGGGGGAGAAATCGGCGATCCCGCAGGAAGTCGATCTGTTTGCCGGACAGTCGCCGCAGGCGGTGGTGCTGGATGCGTTGCAGGACGCCTGGCAGACGCTCTCGACGCGCTACGGCGCGGATATCAATGCCTGGAATACACCTGCGATGGCGCTGACGTTCCGCGCAAATAACTTCTTCGGTGTCCCGCAGGCGGCAGCGAAAGAGGCGCGGCATCAGGCCGAGTATCAGAACCGCGGTACGGAAAATGACATGATCGTCTTCTCGCCGACATCCGGTAAAAGCCCGGTGCTGGCCTGGGATGTGGTCGCACCCGGTCAAAGCGGGTTTGTGGCACCGGACGGAACGCCGGATAAGCACTATGACGATCAGCTGAAAATGTACGAAACCTTTGGCCGCAAGCCGCTGTGGTTAACGCCGCAGGAGGTGAGTGCGAATCAGGAATCGCAGGAGATTTTGCAGGTTCGGCGCTGAGTAGAGACGAAGTGCCGCCTGAGAAAATCGCCTGGCGGCACTTCGTTTGCACTGGCCTACAAAACCATTGATATGTCTGGATATTGTAGGCCGGGTAAGCGTAGCGCCACCCGGCAATAGATAACCTTAGAAGCTCACGCCGCCGCCGAAGTAGGCACCGTCAATCAGGGTGTGGTTTGGACGACCGTCTTTGCCATCAACGCTCACGTGGCGGTAGCCCACTTTCAGCGTGACGGGTTTAATTGGAGTCCAGCTTACGCCGCCGTTGGCTTCAACGTAGTTTTTCACGCTGTTGTTCAGGCCGTTAGGTGCGACGTAACCTTCACCGAACACATTAATGCTGTCGGTCAGAGCAACGCTTACACCGCCGCCGACCGGGAATGCGACGCCGTTATCGCCTTTTTTCGGCCCGAGGTAGATAGCTTTCGCACCGGCATTCAGCATTGCTGGGCCAACTTCCAGGTTATAACCTGCGCCAACACCACCGGTCTGGGTGCCGTCGTCGGTATTTTTAAGCCAGTTGCTTTCGGCATAAACACCGGAGGTGGATTTACCCATTTCGATATTTAAATTGGTGAAGTTCTTACCCTGCTCAATAGAAGCGCCCATTGCCAGTGCGGAGCCAGAAGTCACGGTCAGAACAGAAAGCAGAATGAAGTTAATCTTTTTCATGGTGTATTTCCTCGTCATCAAATTAATCTGAGGACACCTTAACAAGCGATGTTTACGACTGCAAATGTGACGTAACTCGAAGTTTTACACTGGTTTTGTTATGAATTGATGATTTTGACGTTAAGGGAAAGTTGATTTGTCACGGCGTCAATGCGTATTTTTTTCGTGTTTAGACTTCGTTCAATTTCGTCGCTAAACAAAGGTTGAATATGGCGGAAATAATGATGAGAAATGAATTAATGAGGATTTTCATTATTTCAAATAAGTTCTGAAAATAACGAAACATTACATTTCTCGAATTGAAATTACTGAACCGCCCCGTATAAAAGGGCGGTTTTGGATCATTAGGCCTTGAGTGCGGCAAACGCTGCGCGGATTTCCTCTTCCGGAAGTTGTATTCCGATAAATACCATCGTGCTGTGCGGCGTTTCATCACCCCACGGTCGGTCCCAGTCGGCGCTGTACAGGCGCTGCACGCCCTGGAACAGCAGGCGGTTCGGTTCACCGTCGATCCACAGCATCCCTTTGTAGCGCAGCAGTTTGTCGGCAAACGACAGCAGCAGGTTTTCCATCACGCGGGAGACGTCGCTGATATCCACCGGATAATCCAGCTCCACCACGATGGAGGTGACGTCGTTTTGCTTATCGCCGATGAAGTGGAAGCGCGGCGTAGCGGTGATGTTCTCTTCGAGCATAAAGCCGTTGGTGTTGAACAGCTGCGCGAGATCGATATCGCCGTGAACCACCGTATACATAGGCGCGCGGGCGTTGATGCGCGTCAGGCGTTCACGCAGTTTTTCGCTCTCGCCCGCCACGTCGGTTTTGGTCAGCAGAATGCGATCCGCGTAGCCAATCTGCGACTGGGCGATGGTGAACTGGTTCATCTGTTCGTCGGCGTGGACCGCATCGACCAGGGCAATCACGCCGTCCAGCAGGTAGCGCTGGCAGAGAATGTCATGGGAGAAAAAGGTCTGAATAATCGGGCCGGGATCGGCCATTCCGGTGCATTCGATCACCAGACGGTCAAATTCGATGTCGCCGCGATCGCGGCTGTCGAGCAGATCCAGCAGGGCATCTTCCAGCTCGCTGGAGCGGGTGCAACAGATGCAGCCATTGGTCAGGGTTTTGATCTGGGTGGCGCGATCGCCAATCAGCTGATCGTCGACGGAAACTTCACCGAATTCGTTTTCAATGACGGCGATTTTGAAACCGTGCTGTTCGTTGAGGATGTGGCGCAGCAGGGTGGTTTTGCCTGCACCGAGAAAGCCGGTTAACAGGGTGACTGCAATAGGGGTCATGTTCTCTCCTTTAGCAACAGCGTACGCCGTTTTTGCCATCGCCGCCGTAGCGCGCTTGCTGGCGCTCGCGGAAGAATTCTTTGTAGGTCATGTACGGTTTATCAGGATGGTTGGTCTGCATATGTTCAACGTAGTTGTCATAGTCCGGAATACCAATCAGCATTTTCGCCGCCTGACCGAGGTATTTTTTTGCTTCGCCTAAGTTACCAAACATTGTGCCATCCAGACAGAAAAAGCCCGATGGCGCTACGCTTACCGGGCCTACAGGTTCTGTGTAGGGCGGGTTAGCGTAGCGCCACCCGCCAGGGTCTTAGTGGTGCGAAGAGGTCTTCACGCCGCCTTCCGGGACCGGAACGTACGGGGTTTCTTTATCGGTACGGCCTTCGGCGTTACGCACATTCATCCAGGTTTTGATGCCGTAGAAGATGATGCTGTACACCACGACCAGGAACAGAATACTCAAACCGGCGTTGGTGTAGTTGTTCACCACGATATGGTTCATGTTGGCAATCTGCTGCGCGGTCAGGTCGCCGCCGCCCGCGGCGATTTTCGCCTTGTACTGGTTAGCCATAAACAGGAAGCCTTCCAGCTGCGGGTTGGTGCTGAACAGTTTCAGGCCCAGCGCCCAGGTGGTGCACAGCAGCAGCCACAGCGCCGGAACTACCGTCACCCAGATGTACTTGGTGCGTTTCATTTTCACCAGCACCACGGTACCCAGAACCAGCGCCACGGCTGCGAGCATCTGGTTAGAGATACCGAACAGCGGCCACAGGCTCTTCACGCCGCCGAGTGGGTCGACGACGCCCTGATACAGCAGGTAGCCCCACAGACCGACACAACCTGCGGTGCCCAGCACGCCTGCCACCAGAGAGTCGGTTTTCTTCAGGAACGGCACGAAGTTACCGAGCAAGTCCTGCAGCATGAAGCGGCCCGCACGGGTACCGGCATCCAGCGCGGTGAGGATGAACAGGGCTTCGAACAGAATACCGAAGTGGTACCAGAAGCCCATGTCCGCCCACGGCAGCACTTTGTGGAACACGTGTGCGATACCGACCGCCAGGGTTGGTGCGCCACCCGCACGGTTCAGAATCGACGGCTCGCCGATGTCTTTCGCGGTCTGCATGATCTGCTCAGGCGAAATCACAAAGCCCCAGGAGCTGACGGTTGCCGCCGCGTGAGCGCTGGCATCTTTCAGCTGCGCCATGATCAGCGCCGCGTTGTCGCCACCCATCTCATGCAGGTTTGGCATGGTGATGCCAAGGCCCGCCGGCGGGGTGTTCATCGCGAAGTACAGACCCGGTTCGATGATGGACGCTGCCACCAGCGCCATGATCGCCACGAAGGATTCCATCAGCATCGCGCCGTAACCGATAAAGCGGGCGTCGGTTTCGTTCGCCATCAGCTTCGGCGTGGTGCCGGAAGCGATCAGGGCGTGGAAGCCAGAGACGGCGCCACAGGCGATGGTGATAAACAGGAACGGGAACAGCGCGCCTTTCCACAGTGGACCGGTACCGTCAATGTACTGGGTCACGGCTGGCATTTTCAGTTCCGGGTTGATGATCACGATACCGATCGCCAGACCGACGATCACACCGATTTTCAGGAACGTCGCCAGATAGTCACGCGGGGCCAGAATCAGCCATACCGGCAGCAGCGCGGAGATAAACGCATAGCCAATCAACGCGAAGGTAATGGTGGTGTCTTTGAAGGTCAGCGCCGGGCCCCAGTACGGGTCGTGCGCAATGATGCCGCCGAAGTAAATGGAAGCGACCAATAGCACGATACCAATCACCGATACTTCACCGACGCGGCCCGGACGGATAAAGCGCATGTAGATACCCATGAACAGCGCAATCGGTACGGTCGAGCAGACGGTGAACACACCCCACGGGCTTTCGGCCAGAGCTTTCACCACGATCAGCGCCAGCACCGCAAGGATGATTATCATGATCAGGAAGCAGCCGAACAGGGCAATAGTACCCGGCACGCGGCCCATCTCTTCTTTGATCATTTCACCCAGAGAGGCACCGTTACGGCGGGTCGAGATGAACAGAACCATGAAGTCCTGCACCGCACCCGCCAGCACCACGCCTGCGAGCAGCCACAGGGTACCAGGCAGATAACCCATCTGCGCGGCAAGCACCGGGCCGACCAGCGGACCAGCACCGGCAATCGCGGCAAAGTGGTGACCAAACAGTACGTAGCGGTTGGTGGGCACGTAGTTCAGGCCGTCATTGTTAATGACCGCCGGAGTGGAACGCGTCGGGTCGAGTTTCATGACCTTCTGCGCGATGTAAAGACTGTAGTAGCGGTACGCTACCAGATAGACGGAAACCGACGCGACCACGATCCACAGGGCGCTAACGTGTTCGCCCCGGCGTAATGCGACAACCGCCAGACAGAAAGCGCCGAGGATCCCGAGGAGCGCCCAGGGCACGTGCTTAAGTAGTTTTTTCGTATCCATAGTTAGACCTGGTTTTTTTAACTGGAAAAAGGGGCCTGAATTCGTTTTGAGGAGGTATTGATTAATGCTGAGGCGATCTTGCCAGATCGTCGCGCGTGTAAAGGACGGTAAATGAATGAGCGGTTGTTTGTGATGGTTAAGCGGTCAAAGAGTGGGGCGAGTGGTTCAGGCTCGCCGCCAGTGGCGTGGTTTATGTGATTGAGATCACATTGATTATTCGAGCACGTCTGCTGTTGCTGTTGCTGTTGCCATGTAGCCTTCGAGCGTTTCAAAGAGTTTGTCACGTAGCCACGCAGGCTCCAGCACCTGAATGTTCGGCAGCCAGTAGAAGATCAGCGGCAGAATTTGATTCTCATGCGACGCCTGGCAGCGGATCGTCACGCCGTCGTCGTTTTCCGTGACCAGTTCCTGCTCCGGCAGCAGGTCGCGGCGAGTGAAGTAATGAGAGATTATTTTATTGGTGAATATTTTCACTTCGAAAGTATCTTCGCTGACCCACGGATCAAGATTCTTCTCAAGTAATTCTGCGGTAACGGCATCCGGCGCAAATGTCTCTTTTTGAATATCGAGCCAACTTATCTGGCTCAATGAAAAGGATTTGAGCCTGTCATTTTCCGTAGCTTGTAAATACCATATATTTTTTTTGTTAATTAATTTGTACGGCTTAACAAGCCGTGTTTTGCCTTTATAAACCAGCTGGCAAACGTGACGTTCTTTTATCGATTTTTCGATAGCCGACAGATGGCGACGAATATCATTTTGAACGGTGTGTTCGGCGTCATTGCTAAGAATCAGAATATGATTCTCTTCAACACGCGCCTCCAGGCTCTGCCAGAATGCGGTGCCTCTGTCCGGGAAATAATTGTCGGCATTCAGCAGGTTAGCTACCGCGTTATGCAGGCCCTGTCCGCTCGCATTTTGGGCCGCGTGAATCAGGCGATACTGGCCGTTCCCCGTATGCTGAACAATAGGTGAAAGGGCATTTAGGTCGCGATATACTGTGCGTTCGGTAATTTTAAATTTATTCATTAAGTCGCTGCGGTTAACCACACCGTTTAAATGCAGCTCCATCAGAATATCGACGAGTCGTTCAGCCGAGCGGCTGCGGGCTGGAGATGTCATATTATATTCCCGTTAATGGCGGTGAAAATCCCTGAATGATATGTATGCCACTGACAGAATATGTCAGTGCGACAGAGATAAAATTTATCTTATGGATATATAACGGCGCGATTTAGGATAAACATTAATAGTTTTTTTGTGAAATCGTCCGTAAATGTTCAAATCATCAACACGATTTTCGTAAAGTTTTCCCTATCCAGGCCGAAAATTCTGTTATCTGTCTGATGGAAAGAGAAAACATGTTAAATCGTATCAAGATTGTCACCAGCTTGTTGCTGGTTTTGGCTATTTTTGGCCTGTTACAGCTGACATCCGGTGGTCTTTTCTTTAATGCCCTGAAGCATGACAAAGAAAACTTCACCGTCCTGCAAACTATTCGCCAGCAACAATCCACGCTTAACGGCAGCTGGGTCGCATTGCTGCAAACCCGTAATACCCTTAACCGCGCGGGTATTCGCTACATGATGGATCAGAGCAACATCGGCAGCGGCGCGACCGTTGCGGATCTGATGCAGATTGCGTCCGCTTCCCTGAAGCAGGCGGAAAAAAACTGGGCTGACTACGAAGCACTGCCGCGCGATGCGCGCCAGAGTGACGCTGCCGCGATGGAAATTAAGCGTAACTACGATATCTATCACGGTGCGCTGGCCGAGCTGATCCAATTGCTGGGCGCAGGTAAGATCAACGACTTCTTCGATCAGCCGACCCAGAGCTATCAGGATGGTTTTGAGAAACAGTACGTGAACTACCTGCAGCAGAACGATCATCTGTATCAGACTGCCGTGGATGACAGCAACAGCTCTTACACTCAGGCGATCTGGGTGCTGATCAGCGTGTTGATCGCAGTGCTGGTGGTGATCGTCGGCGTTTGGCTGGGTATTAAACAGTCGCTGATTTCTCCTCTGAATCGTCTGATCGACAGCATTCGTCATATCGCCAGCGGCGATCTGGTGAAGCGGATCGACGTTGAAGGCACCAACGAAATGGGACAGCTGGCCGATACCCTGCGTCATATGCAGAGCGAGCTGGTCAATACCGTGGGTGACGTGCGTAACGGCGCGAATGCGATTTACAGCGGCGCGAGCGAAATCTCTGTTGGCAACAACGACCTTTCTTCCCGTACCGAGCAGCAGGCTGCATCGCTGGAAGAGACGGCTGCCAGCATGGAACAGCTGACCGCGACCGTGAAGCAGAACGCCGAAAACGCCCGTCAGGCGAGCAATCTGGCGCTGAGCGCGTCCGAGACCGCGCAGAAAGGCGGAAAAGTGGTGGATAACGTGGTGCAAACCATGCGTGACATCGCCGGCAGTTCGCAGAAAATCGCTGACATCATCAGCGTGATCGACGGTATTGCCTTCCAGACCAACATCCTGGCGCTGAATGCCGCTGTAGAAGCTGCGCGTGCGGGCGAGCAGGGCCGTGGTTTTGCGGTGGTGGCAGGTGAAGTCCGTAACCTGGCACAGCGTAGCGCTCAGGCAGCACGCGAAATTAAGAGCCTGATTGAAGACTCTGTTGGCCGCGTTGAGCTGGGTTCAACCCTGGTCGAAAGCGCCGGTGAAACGATGGGTGAAATCGTGAATGCGGTAACGCGCGTGACCGATATTATGGGCGAAATCGCGTCTGCGTCTGACGAGCAGAGCCGTGGTATCGACCAGGTCGGTCTGGCAGTCGCTGAGATGGATCGCGTGACGCAGCAGAACGCCTCGCTGGTGGAAGAGTCTGCTGCGGCAGCCGCCGCACTGGAAGAGCAGGCGAGCCGTCTGACGCAGGCCGTGGCCGTGTTCCGCATTCAGCAGGAGCAGCAGAAATCACGCGACAACGGTGGTCTGAAAACACCGTTGATGGCGGTGAAGGGGCGTAAAGCCGCTGCCGCAACAACCGCGTCCAGTGAAAACTGGGAAACCTTCTGATGTAAAAAAAGCGCCCTGTTCAGGAAGGGCGCTTTGGATGTCTACTTTGTTGCCGGGTGGCGGCTTTGCCTTACCCGGCCTACGGTTTTGTAGGCCCGGTAAGCGCAGCGCCACCGGGCGTTTTTAGGCCGCACAGTCTTATGTAGGCCCGGTAAGCGCAGTGCCACCGGGCGTTTTTAGGCCGCACAGTCTTTTGTAGGCCCGGTAAGCGCAGCGCCACCGGGCGTTTTTAGGCCGCACAGTCTTTTGTAGGCCCGGTAAGCGCAGTGCCACCGGGCATTTTAGGCCGTACGGTCGTCGGCCAACAAGTTTATGCGCCGGTCTGTACCACCTTCATTTCAACCATCCCAATCCCCAGTTTTCGCGGTGAATGCCCAAGGATATTGCCTTCGTTCGTCGATTGCGGGTCCGGCGGAACAATCACCACCGTATTGCTGCGCGACGGGTTCTCGAAATGCAGCGTCGTTGTGGTGACATCGTTGCCGAGGGTGATGGTCTGCTCTTTGTCGCCGATGCGCACCGGGATCGGTTTGTTGGCGTTCGGGCCGAAGGCTTTGGCGGTGATCACCAGATCGAATTTCTCCGGCAGTGGCTGGGCGTATTCGATTTTCACTTCGTTGCCGAGCTGTGCGTTGGACCAACGCCCCCAGGATTCTGGACGTGAAATACCGCTAAACTGCTTCACCTCTTCCGGTGCGCCCGCCACATTGAACACGAAACTGTCCGCCTTGTAGCGAATATCGTTATCCACCACTTTGAGCATATCCACGTTGCGCTGATAGCGGTCGGTATTGATCACCGTATCTTTGAACGCGGTTTTGCTTTTCCACTGATCTTTATCGACGCGCTGCACGCTTTGCTCGCCGCCAAGCTGACCCTGTGAGACGCACCAGTCCGTGGAAAGCGACAGCGGCTGCGACCACAGCTGGCCCATCTTGTAGCAGCGATCGATCCAGACGAAGTTGTCGCGTGGGGCAAAGTCGGCCAACTGGAAGCGCAGCGGCGCGGAGTATTCACTCTCTGGCAATGGTTCGACGCGGTTATCCGAGACGCGCAGGAGCAGCGGCAGGCGGAAATGGCTGCCCGAGAAGGCAATCATGTTTTTCTGCTGGTCGATGGTGAAATCCTTCATCTCTTTCGGGAAATTCCACAGTCGGATCACGTCCGGTTTCCACGCCAGAATCTTCTCTTTCATGTTGAGGAACACTTCGGAGAGCGACTGGCCGGAGAGCGTGCTGCGCCCCAGCCCGATAAAATTGTCCCCGCCCAGAATATCCAGCACCGTCGCGCCGTTATCCATCGTGTTGCGTTTGGTGGCGATGACCTCCTGCTGAGGCTGGTCGCCGCGCATTACAAAGAACAGGTTGCTGCGATCCTGTTTGTTCAGCTCGTCCCAGGCGGTGTTTTTCATTGCCAGATGGTCGGAAGAGACGACAATCACCGTGTTTTTGAAATACGGCGAGGCTTTGATTTTATTGATAAATGCGGCGATATGTTCCTGGCTACAGGTCACGGCGCTGAACGACTGATTGGTTTTGCCGTTGATCTCGTACTTTTTGCGCTCGCAGGTGCGCGAGATAAAACCGTCCGGGTGGTGTGTATCGACGGTGAGGGCAAACAGCGAGAAACGCTTGCCAGATTTGGACAGCTCCTCGAATTTCTTCCAGGTTTCATCCAGCACCGTGTCGTCGTAGAAGCCCCAATCGTTGCGATACGACGGGTCGGCTACGGTGGTTTTTAGCTCTTCTGCGCCGTAGAGATGATCGAAGCCGTGGGATTTCAGGAACACGTCTTTTCCGGCAAAACGCAGGTTAGCGCCCTGCATAAAGTAGTTTTCGTAGCCGGAGTTTTTCAGGATGTCGCCGAGGCAGATATTCTGCGGGAAGAAGCTCGACATCGACGCCGAAGCGTTGCCTTCGAACGGTGCAAACAGCGGAATGCCGCACTGGGAGGCGACCATCCCGGCGATGGTGTAATCGGTGCCCGGCAGCTGTGACGTGTGGCTAAAATCCAGACCTTCGTCTTTCAGCGGGCCGAGATCCGGCGTCAGATTCGGAAAGGCATCGTTATCGAAATAGGTGCGCTCCAGACTTTCGCCGTAGATATAAACCAGGTTCAGTTTCGGGTTAGCGATGGTTTTCGACGGTTCTTTGTAATATGCCGTGAAATCTGGATCGCCGTCGCGGGACTGGGATTTCACCAGCTCGGTGATCTGATGGAACGCCGGGCTGGCATCAACCGAACCGAGCGCCAGCGCCAGGGCCAGCAGGCTGTAGCCCATATGATGCGGAAGATGACGACGACGGCGCAGCACCCAGCCGAGAGTGCCAAACACCGCGAACAGCGCCAGTACTAGACCGGTACCTGGAAGTATGTACTTACTAACACCAGCGCCCGTCAGGCTGTTGGTGAGCGTATAAAGCACGGCGTCATTGATGCCGTCACCGGTAAAGTAATCACTGGCGTACAGGGTAATGTTCAACACAATAAAAATGCCCAACACCAGCAAGGTGGCAATAAACCACCAGGTGTTGCGGCCCGCCTTCCAGGCATAAATGCCAATGGAAGCCAGGAACAGGGCAAGGGAAATAAACTCTGACAACAGCTTATCCTCAATAGCGCCAGTTACTTAGCTGGCAAACTGATTATTTTTTGGTTAATACAATTTAATGGCGAAGTCACATAGCTGCAATTCTAGTGTCACTAAAATGTGCTGTTGTTAGGATTTGGTTTAGAAAGTAGAAATTTTGATCGCCGTCGCATCACTTTATACGGGTGCTGAGACGTAAGAAGATGAGCAAAAAACGAGTCTGACGCCGCGTTGCTAAGTTAACGCAACAAACGCGGCGTGTTGTGGCAGAAAATGGGATGAATCAGGAGAGGAAATTAACGCCTTGTTTCAACACCAGATCGCAGGCTTTTGTTTTCACCTGCTTCGCCAGCGCGGAGTCGCCCAGGGTGCTCAGGTTCAGCTGCTGGCCATCTTTGGCATTCAGCAGGCCCTGAATTCCGTCCATGTAGTTGGTGTCTTGTTTTTGCTCCTGGGTATCCAGGCCCAGCTTATCGAGAACCTGATTTTTGATGTTCTGTGTATCCGTCACCGACGCCAGTTTTTGTTTGGCGCAGTAGCCCAGAATACCGGCTGCGTTGTTCATGGTGCCAGCGCTCAGGCTCTGATTGCTGCCGCCCAACAGGCTGGTCAGGGACGATGCGGACAGGCCGCCGTTCTGGGAACTGCCGCTGCTTTTGCTCAGCTCGTTCGCCGCGCTGGACAAAGAGTCCTGCCATGATGCTGCGTGAGCAGCGCCGGTAAGCAGAACGACGCTGAATGCGGTGCTGAGAAGAATGTGCTTTTTCATAAAATTAACTCGAAAAATGACCCGTTTATCGGGCTGGAAGTGGCTTCAGTATATACCTGCGCAAGGCGCGCCATTCCTGGAAATATCCTAATACTCTTTGCCCGTAACGCGATCGCGATAGCTATCCCAGGTGAAATTCACCCACAAACTATTGCCGAGGCGCATACGATCCATTACGCGCTCACCCAGCAGCTTGGTCATCTCTTCCGCTTTATGGTTGGTCAGCATACCGGTCGGGCGTTTCGACGAGGAACGACGGTCAACAATCTGGTTGATGATCACTTTCTCGTAGCGGGATTCGGTCTGCACGCCGATTTCGTCAATCACCAGCAAATCGACATTACTCAAATCGTTCAGCAGCTGTTCTTCGGTGGTTTCGCGATTGCTGAAGGTGTCTTTCATCGCTGACATGATGTCTGCAACGGTGATGATCAGAACCGATTTTCCGCGCAGCAGCAGCTCATTGCAGATAGCCGCTGCCAGATGGTTTTTGCCGGTGCCCGGTTTGCCGCTGAAGATAAAGCTGGCAATGCTGCCGTCGAACTCTTCGACGTACTGGCGCGCTTTGCCCAAAGCCATCATCTGACCGTCGTTTTCCACGCGATAATTATCGAAGGAACAGTTCTGGTGAAGCGGACGAATGCCCGAGCGGTTAAAGGTGCGCTGCATTTTCATGGCCCGGTTTTCACGCGTCAGGGCTTCGGAGCGCATTTTTCCCTGCTCTTTTTGCCAGGCCAGCAGCTCTTCGCCCGAGGTGAAGGCGGGCTTCACGTTGGCAGGCATCATTTTTTGCAGACGTTTCATCAGGTCGCCGACGTTTTTCATATCATCCTCTGAATCCTGGTGGGATCTGATTATCGGGTTCGGAAATGGTGTTGATATCCCGCTTTGGCTGGCCGCCGTTGCTGGCGCGGTTGATCTGCATGCTGCGGGCGAGTTTCTGTTGCCACTGCACGTGATGGAACACTTTGCCTTCGGCCTGCCAGTAAGCGATAAACGCCGCCAGCTCTTCCGGCGTGGCGGGCTGCGTCAGGGCGATGCCCCACAGCGCGGCCTGACGCTGGAAATCCGGGTCCGGCTGCCAGCCAGCGTACATGGCAAATTTGCCCATCGGGACGGCAATCGGTGCGCTGGCCGGTTCTTCAAAGAATTGCGTATCTAAGGTGACGTCACTGGCCGGGCGCGACAGACGCGCTTCAATATCCAGAAGCTGGGCCAGGCGTTCAGGCGTGATCGCGTAAAACGCTGGCGCGTTGTCGGCAAACACGGCAAGGGTGCCGCCATCGGCTTTGGCTAAGACGCCACGAGGATCGCGCACGAAGGCATCGATACCGGCGACGCTGGTGGTCAGGAGTCTGGATGACATAACAACTTTCTCTACTGGGATACGACGTCGTGATATGGGGTCATAGTAGCACAGAGAGAAGGGGGGACGGAGGGGGATTTCCCCGGTGGCGCTGCGCTGACCGGGGCTACCTGAGTAGGCTGGATAAGCGCAGCGCCATCAGGCAATTATCAGGCGATGATATTCAGCGTCACGTCAATATTGCCGCGGGTCGCATTAGAGTACGGGCAAACGATATGGGCAGCGTCGACCAGTTTTTTAGCTTCCGCTTGATCCATGCCTGGCACGTGGATGTTGAGTTTGGCTTCGATACCAAAACCGGTCGGTAATGGACCGATACCCACTTCTCCTTCGATAAAGGCATCTTTTGGCAGGGCGATTTTGTCACGGGCAGAGACGAATTTCATCGCACCCAGGAAGCAGGCAGAGTAACCCGCTGCGAACAACTGCTCTGGGTTGGTGACTTCGCCGCCCATACCGCCCATCTCTTTTGGTACGCCCAGTTTGACGTCCAGGACGCCATCGGAAGAGGTCGCACGGCCGTCACGGCCTCCGGTAGCTTTGGCTTTTGCGGTATAAACAACTTTTTCTAAAGACATGGCAGGTTCCTCATCTTACGGTTATGTGCGCTATTAAATAGCGTGCGATATAAATGGGTAAATAGAAACTTAATAACTATAGCCTCAGGCGCGATGGAGTTGCTGGCGCAGTTGTTCAAGCTGCTGCTTGAGCGCGAGCATCGAATCCGCATCGCACTGCGCGGCACAGCCAACGGCCTCAGGGATACTTTTTGCCTGCTGCTGAAGCGCACGACCTTCGTTACTCAGCGTCACGGCGACCTGACGTTCGTCCTGGCGCGAGCGCTGACGGACAAGCAGGCCGGCGCTTTCCATGCGTTTCAGCAGTGGGGTGAGCGTGGCGGAATCCAGGAACAGACGCTCGCCAATCTCCGACACCGTGATGTCATCCTGCTCCCACAGAATCAGCATTACCAGATACTGTGGATAGGTCAGGTTAAGCGGCGCCAGCAGTTGCCGGTACAGCTTATTCAGCGCCAGGTTTGCCGAGTAGAGGGCAAAACAGAGCTGGTTATCCAGCATCAGCGCAGCGGTGGTGTCGTTTGTTTTTGCGTTCATGAAATGAATGTAAGTAGTACGCGATTTAATTGCAAGCGATTTTATGGGCAGGTATAGCGAAGGGCTACCTGCACCGCCATTTTGCGATAGTGCTGGCGCTGGGCCTGCTCATCAGCACCGTCTTCAAACAGCAGGGTGAAGGTGTAGCTGTTAGCGACATAATGGAAACTGAAGCTACTGATTAAGCGGTGCAGATCGCGCGCATCAACGGTCTGGTTAAACAGTTGCTTCTCTTTGCCGCGCTGGAGGATCGCTTCCAGCAGTTCAAGCGCACTGCGGTTGACCTGACGCAGATAGCTGGATTGCTGCATAAAGCGGCCGCGCTGCATGTTCTCCATGCAGATGATGCGAATGTAATCCGGGTGATCGGCGTGGTAATCGAAAGTCGCTTCCACCAGATGAACCAGCGCTTCAACGGGCGGAAGCCCTGCCAGGCTAAGCTGCTTTTCGCTGGCGCGGATCTGGGTGTAGACGTGCTCCAGCGCCTGAAGATAGAGGTTCTCTTTGTTTTTATAGTGATAGACCACCATGCGTTTGGTGGTGCCTGCCTTTTCGGCAATCTGCTCCATACGCGCGCCGTTCAGACCGTATTCAGCAAACAGGGTAATCGCGCTCTGAAAAATTTTGTCCTTCAGGCTGGAATCATCAAGGTGGTTGGGGAATTCACTGCCGGGGTTAGCCACTTCCATTCCTTATCTCGCCAAACAGAATGCAGGGATTATCGCCACGGCAGCGGGATAACACAAATTCAAACGCGCGGGCGCTTTCTGTAGAGCCATAAACCGGGGATCGACAGGCCGATAGAGAGTGCGCCAACGATGGACGATGCTTTGAGGAAATTACTCAGAAGCAGGATCATTTGCGGCTCGCTGTAGCCGAAGTGGCTGATTTTCACCGCTGAGATCATCGCCGTATAGGCTGATATTCCTGGGAACATCGGAATGACGGCCGCCACGGTAAAGACTTTCGGATGTGCCAGATACCAGCGTGACCACTGAATGCCAATACAACCGACCAGCATCGACGCCATAAACGTTGACCATTCGATGTTAAATCCAGCGGTCATCATCACCATCCGCGAACCATGACCGATAGCCCCCAGCAACGCACACCAGCGCAGGGCGCGCTGCGGGACGTTAAAGACCATCGCAAAGCCCACGGCGGGAATGGCAGCCAGCGCCATGTCTTGCGCCAGAGCCAGTAAAAACTCGATTATGCCCATCCGCGCAGCCCCCAAAGTGTCATCGCCATCACCACACCGATACAGGTCGCAAGGGTTAATAAACTGGCAATCGCCCAGCGTGCGAGGCCAGTGTTAATGTGCCCTTTGAACATATCGGCAACGGCGTTAATCAGCGGGAAACCCGGAACCAGAAGCAGCACGCTTGCCGCCATAGCAACGGTTGGTGTATTGACAAAAACGGGCAGGCGCAGCAGTAAGCCGGAGACGGTGGTGGCCACAAACGCGGTGATGCAGAAATTAATCTGTGGGTGCATATGGCGCTGAGTTAAGACCTGGCGCACATACATGGCGATCGCGCTGGCAAAAAATGTTACCACTGCCCCATCCCAACCGCCGTTATTCAGTTTGCAAAAACAGGCGCAGGAGAGCCCAACCATGAGTACGACCAGCCAGCGGGGATAGCGCAGCGGCTTGATTTGATTAAAGCGTTTTTCAACGCCGGGCAAGTCCAGAAGCTTATGTTCGGCCATGATGACGATGTGCTGAACTTCTGTCACCATGTGCATATTGATGCCGCGATCCTGGTTCTTACGGGTTGACGTAAGGCATTGACCGTCTTTAATGGTGGTGAGAACGATAGCGTTCGACGAAATCGAACTTTCAACGCTATCCATGCCTAGCGCAAGTCCAAGGCGTGTGGACAACTCTTCAACTAAAGCGCTCTCAGCGCCGTGCTGCAATAAAAAAAGACCGCACTGGATACATAGCCTAGTTGTAGCGCGTTGTGACGACTGATCTGCCTGCATTTGTTGCCCTGAAAATGAGAACTGCCAGATTGTCTGGAATGTATACTTTTAGCACAAAGCACAGCACGTCTGGCTCTGGGTCAGATCAACAATTGTGCAATCAGTTGCCAGAGGCTATGAGCAGCACGCGTTCTTTTTATATATTTCATGAATATTATTCTATTAAATATATAAATTATTAATTTAGTTTTCGGTGTTTACTATTTTATCAGCGGGCTATTATATTGCCTGCGTTTTTGTACTATATTACATTCCAGGTTTAATGCGTTATAGATTATAATTGTTCATGTAAATATAACCTGTACTAATAATGTTAGTACCCGGATAAAGCTCATGTCAGAGCCACGCTTCAAATTTATTAATTAATCGAAGAAAGGATTCGGAGAACCTATGTCAGCAGCGAAAGGAAAGTTTGGCATTGTTATTAGTAAAGTTCCGGTGATGCGAATCGGCTTGGGTGAGGTGATGACCATTCATTTTCCTGAGTATGAAATTCTACATTGCCGTTCTCAGGGGGAGCTGGCATTAACTCAATTGAACCGGGCGTCGGTGGTGATTGCCGACCTTTCGGGTGAGTACGTGAACCCCCGTGAGGCGCTTGGACAGTATTATCTGCTCCTGAGCCAATACCGGCATATTCACTGGATATTTTTAGTCTCACGAGCCCTTTATCCTCTTGCCGTCGAACTCCTTGTCCGCCCAGAAAGCACACTACTTGCGGATATGGAGCCGATCGAAGGGGTCGTCAACGCTATCCGTGCCGGCAGTGAATATTCAGAAAGGATTAGCCAGACGTTGTTATCTCCTGAACCACGAAGCGGTGACACCGAGCCTAAAGTGGCGGTGATGCTAACGCTTTCCGAACGCAAAGTGCTCCGTCTGCTGGGCAAAGGTTGGGGAATTAATCAAATAGCGATGTTGCTTAAGAAAAGCAATAAAACCGTCAGCGCACAAAAGAATAGTGCGATGCGCCGGTTATCTCTGCACGGTAATGCTGAAATGTACGCATGGATCAACAGCACACAGGGAATGAGAGAGCTGAACTTAATTTCAGCCTATGGAGAACAAAAAGAATGGAAACAAATGCCACAGGAAGACATATTGCTGTCGTAGACCAATGTACAATGAGTGCCGCAGGGCTTGAACATCTATTTACTGCTGCGCCATTCAGCCAATATCATCTTCATCTGTTTAAAGACTTCAGTAGTTTTACCGCAGTGCTATCACATATTCCTTTTTTCTCTGTGATCTATTCGCTTTCAGACCTACGAGAGGAACGAAGAAACTGTCTCTGCTACCTGCGTGAGCTGGCCTATATGCATACGCATATACAGCGCATTATCCTCGCAGCGGATGTTGCTGAAGCCAGGCTGATTGGTCAACTTTCGCCTTCACGACTGCACGGAGTGATCAGCAAATCTGCAAAGCTTGCCGATCTGCAAACACAGCTCATCGCCCTGTTGAGTGAAACTGACCAAATTAACAGTAACCCAGCGAGTCACTCCCAAGGCAACAATCACAGAATGTTGAGCCCTTCGGAGCGGACAGTACTCCGGTTTCTTTCGGCGGGTCTCTCTATCCCCGAAATAGCGGGACAGCTTGAGCGCAATATCAAGACCGTCCGTGCTCACAAATACAATGCGATGGTCAAACTTGGCGTGAATTCTGATGTGGGCCTTCTACATGCTGCGGACATTTTGGGGCACCTTCCCGCCCGCGAGCCGTTGCTGGCTGCGCCGTTTACCCCTGATTTGCCTGTGGGCCACAAAGCCTGGCGCAACCATTAGATGCAGACATCAATCCATTTAGCCGACGTGAGCTCTGCCATTCTTTCTGGCGCGATACGCACGGCGCTATGGATTGAGCCCGCTGCGGGCAGCACTTCCTGATACTGTTTCAGCGAAATGTCGCAGTATACGGCCAACGGATTTTCCAGGCCGAAAGGGCAGACGCCACCGACCGGATGCCCGGTGAGTGTCACCACTTCATCACTGCATAGCATTCGTGCTTTCGCACCAAAAACGTTCTTCAGTTTTTTGTTATCCAGTCGTGCATCACCTTTTGCGACGACCAGAATCACTTCGTTTTTTATTTTTAGCGATAAGGTTTTTGCTATCTGTCCCGGCTCAACGTGATGGGCCTCAGCGGCCAGCGCAACCGTTGCGGTGCTTTGGCTTAGCTCGATGACATCAATGTCCGGGGCATTGTCAGCAAAAAATTGTCGTACAGACTGCAAACTCATTGTTATCTCCTGACAAATATCCTGCGTAATCTGTCATAAGAAATTATGCTCTGTAAATATCTCTTCGGTAACAATTATCCAGTGCACCTGATTTCTGGATCGCCTTCACATTCACGGAAACCGGTTACAGTAACCGGTTGCAGAGTGTGAAGGAGAGATTAATACTGACGATGTAACTTCCCCTGTATCCAATAATTAGAGTCGATTATGAAACCATTCCGTTCGAGCTGTACCGCTGGTGAACGAACCAGCAAGGTGGTGACAATGATGTATGGAACACCATGTGGCGCGTTTGCGTCCAAACTGAACGTCTGACAGGAGAGCCATTATGTCTGCCAACCATGCTGCGTTTAATCTCATTTTTCGGTTTGTTGAAAACTATGTCAGTCCCGTCGCCGGGCGTATCTCTTCCCAGCGTCATGTAATGGCGATTCGTGACGGGTTTATCTCCGCGATGCCATTTATGATTGTCGGTTCATTCTTGCTTGTGTTCGCTTACCCACCGTTCTCGCCGGACACCACCTGGGGCTTTGCCCGCGCGTGGCTGGACATGGCGAAGCAGTTCGAAGGACAAATCCTGACGCCGTTCGATATGACTATGGGCATCATGTCGATCTACATTTGTGCGGCAATCGCCTACAACCTGGGCAAACACTACGTTAAGTCGCATCAGCTTGACCCGTTCATGTGTGCGATGCTGTCGCTGATGGCATTTTTACTGGTTGCTGCGCCGAAAACCAAAGGGGCGATGCCGGTTGATAGCCTGGGCGGAACGGGGATCTTTACCGCGATTCTGGTGGCGGTCTACTGCGTGGAGATGATGCGTTTCCTGAAAGCGCATAACATTGGTATTCGTCTGCCGGACCAGGTTCCACCGATGATCAAAAACTCGTTTGATCTGCTGATTCCGGTGCTGGTAGTGGTGCTGACGCTCTATCCGCTGAGCCTGTTTATCCAGTCTCAGTTCGACATGCTCATCCCGCAAGCGATCATGTCTATCTTCAAACCGCTGGTGTCTGCGGCGGATTCCCTGCCTGCGATTCTGCTCGCGGTGCTGATTGGTCATTTGCTGTGGTTTGCAGGTATCCACGGTGCTGCGATTGTTTCCGGGATGCTGCAAATGTTCTGGCTGACCAACCTGGGGATGAACCAGACTGCGCTGGCGCAGGGCGCGCCATTGCCACATATCTTTATGGAAGCGTTCTGGACCTTCTTTATCGTTATCGGTGGCTCCGGTGCCACGATGGGGCTGGTTATTTGCTATTTGCGTAGTCGTTCCGCGCACCTGCGTTCCATTGGCCGTCTGAGCGTCGTGCCGAGCTTCTTCAACATAAACGAACCGGTTATTTTCGGTACGCCGATCGTGATGAACCCGGTGTTCTTTATTCCGTTCCTGCTGGCTCCAATGGTCAACGCGGTACTGGCATGGGCAGCGATGAAGCTGGATCTGGTTGGGCGTGTGATTTCAGTGGTGCCGTGGACCGCCCCTGCACCGGTAGGCGCGGCGTGGGCGCTAGGCTGGGACTTCCGTGCGGCAGTGCTGGTGATTCTGCTGGCGCTGGTCTCGGCAATCATCTACTACCCGTTCTTCAAAGTGTATGAAAAGCAACTTCTGGAGCAGGAAGCCGAAGAAGCACAGCGTACCGACGAAGATAGTCAGCAGGTGGCTTAAACAAAATGCAAAACGGCAACGCAAGTTGCCGTTTTTAGTATTTGCGCCCTCTCCCTGTGGGAGTGTACGGTCCGGGGACATGGTAGACAGGTGTTCGGGGACATGGTGAACACTATTT
>RCUS01000065.1_pt1 | contig 90595 bp, 68 predicted proteins | sample 2166221 | NCBI WGS metagenome assembly RCUS01 (sample SAMN09932758, study PRJNA488358) | compost metagenome | isolation source: compost soil in cyclohexanecarboxylic | place: Germany: Experimental Botanical Garden
ACCTGGAACTGGAAGTGGGCACGGCGAAGAAAAAGGTCAAGAATGGCGGCACGGCCAGGTATCCGGCGGACCAGCCGCATACCATCCGCAACCTGGGCAAGACCGAGGGCAAGGCTTTGCTCGTGGTCATCCACAGATAAGCATCTCCTGCAGTGCGCAATATGCCTAAATGTCTATGCTAAGATTTTAGAATAAACAAGATTTCCAGGCCTGGATGTCTTCGCAGAGCGTCGCGGCACATCCCGGCTCGTCCAGCATCGTCCAGCGGCGCTGCCACACGCGCGGCATCCAGGCCTCCAACGCTAACACGGAGCCACAGCGATGACCATTTCCGACAGCACCACCACCTTCCACAATAAAAAAGTCGTGCAGTACGACCCGGATCTGCCGTTCGACGGCTCGCCGGACATCGTCTACCGCCTGTCGCTCGAGTACGACGACGAGCGCAAGATGGACGAGCTGATCGCCGGCTTCCTGGACAAGGCCGACAAGGGCGCGCTCGAAGCGCTGATCATCGGCATGTGGGGCGACCCGTACGAATCAGGCGCCGACGAAGTGATGGCCGCGCTGATCGCGCGGGCCGGCGAGCTGCCCAACTTGCGCGCCATCTTTGTTGGCGACATGACGTACGAGGAATGCGAAATCTCGTGGATCGTGCAAGGCAGCTACAAGCCGCTGCTGGACGCCTTCCCGCTGCTGGAAGAATTGCGCATCCGCGGCGGCAATGAACTGGTCATCGAACCATTCGCGCACCAGCACCTGCGTCGCTTCACCATCGAATCCGGTGGCCTCGACCAGAAAATTGCCGAGGCGCTGGCGCAATCGAGCATGCCGAAGCTTGAACACCTGGAACTGTGGCTGGGCACGGACGACTATGGTTTCTCGGGCGACGCGGACTTGTATCGCAAGGTGCTGGCGCAGCTGGCCGTGCCCACCCTGAAATATCTCGGCTTGCGCGACGCGGAAATCGCCGACGACCTGGCCGTGTGGCTGGCGGAAGAGCCGCTGGTGGCGCAGCTCGACATCCTCGACCTGTCGCTGGGCACCATCGGCGACCTGAGCGCTGTGGCCGTGCTCAATCACACGCAGCTGGGCAATCTGAAACGCCTGGATGTGTCGCACCACTATATTTCGGCAGAAAACCAGGCCAAGCTGAAGGCGCTGCCGTTCGAGGTGGTGCTGGACGACCCGCAGGAAGCGGACGAGGACGACGGCGAAAGCTACCGCTACGTGGCCGTGGGCGAATAAGCGCCAGACTAGCGGAGCGTCTTCCTTGTCTTTCACTCTCACCCTGCTGGCCACGGCTGGCAGCAAGCGCGTGCGCCTGATGCAGGCGGCGCGCGCACACCTGCGCCTGCCGCCCGCGCAGGTGCTGGAGTGGCGCGACTGGCTGGCGCGGCCGGCCCTGCTCGGCGACGCGCTCAGCCAGCCTGGCCTGCTGAAGGTCGAACCGCCGGGCGACGATCCCGCCGCCCACCGCCTGCTGCTCGATGCCGGCCGCCGCCTGCAGGGCCGCGCGCCCCTGCGCACGCCCGAACATGGCGAGCTGCTGGCGATGGATGCCTGGTTTGCCGGTTTTTCCAGCGCAATGACAGACCTGGCGGCGCAGCTGGCAGCCTTGCCGCACGTGCGCGTCTTCAATGCGCCGCCCGACATCACCTGCATGACGGACAAGCTGGCCTGCCAGCGCCACCTGGCCGCGCGCGGCGTGCCCGTGCCCCGGCTGCTGGGCCCCGTGCACGGCTACGCGCACCTGCAGGAACTGCTGCGCGGGCATGCGCTGGACCGCGTCTATTTAAAACCGCGCTATGGCTCGTCGGCCTCCGGCGTGGTCGCCTACCGCAGGAACAAGACGGGGCGCCAGCAAGCCACCACCTCGGCCAGCTTGTTGTGCGCGAACGGGGAAACGCGCCTGCTGAACAGCAAGCGCCTGTCGCGCTATGAAAACGAGCACGACATCGCCGCCCTCGTCGACACGCTGGCCGCGCAACATCTATATGCGGAAGCCTGGCTGAACAAGCCGCGCTGCGGCGACAGCCATTACGACCTGCGCGTCGTCACGCTTGGCGGCCGGCCTGCCCACCGCGTGGCGCGCATCGGCGACCAGATGATGACCAATCTGCACCTCGATAACCGGCGCGGCGACGCGGGCGGCCTGCTGAGCGAGGCCGACATGTTGGCCCTGGAAGCCACCGCCACCCTGGCGGCGCGCGCCTTTCCCCGCAGCCACGTGACCGGCCTTGACCTCGTCGTACGCCATGGCCAGGCCCGCGTGCTGGAAGCGAACGCCTTCGGCGACCTGCTGCCTGGCCTGTTGTGGCAAGGCGCGGACACCTACGCGGCGCAACTGGCCCAACCGCCCCACTTCACGCATCATGCCTAAAGAAACACCCAAAATCCCCGACATGCACGCCATCGTGGGCAGCCACGACATCGTCTTCATCACCCTCGACACCCTGCGCTACGACGTGGCGCAAGCCCTGTACCAGGCGGGCGAACTGCCCGTGCTGGGGCGCTTGCTGCCGCCGGGCGGCTGGGAATGCCGGCATAGCCCCGCCACGTTCACCTATGCGGCGCACCAGGCGTTTTTTGCCGGCTTCCTGCCCACGCCCGCCGCGCCAGGACGCCATGCGCGCCTGTTCGCATCCGCCTTCGCGGGCAGCGAAACGACGTCACCGCACACCTTCACGTTCGAGCAGGCAGACCTTCCCGCCGCGCTGGCCGCGCGCGGCTACCGCACCATCTGCATCGGCGGCGTGGGCTTTTTCAACAAGCAGACTGCCCTGGGCACGGTGCTGCCGTCGCTGTTCCAGGAAAGCCACTGGAGCGCAGCCATGGGCGTGGCCAGCCGCCACTCGACGCAAAAGCAGGTGGCGCTGGCCGTGGCCCGCCTGGCCGAAGGCGAGCAGCGCACCTTTTTGTTCATCAACGTGGCCGCCCTGCATGCGCCGAACCGCGCCTACCTGCCCGGCTGCCGCAGCGACAGCCTGGACAGCCATGCGGCCGCCCTGCGCTACGTGGATGGCGCGCTGGCGCCCTTGTTCGCCGCCTGCGCGGCGCGCGCACCCACCTTTGCCATCGTCTGTTCGGACCACGGCAGCGCGTACGGCGAAGACGGCTACCGCGGCCACCGGGTGGCGCATGACAGCGTGTGGCAGGTGCCGTACGCGCACTTCTTCCTCACGCCACAAACCATTTCCCAGGAGTCCCCATCGTGAACCCTTCCGAACAGCCGGGCACCCTGGCGCAGCGCATGCGCCACACGCCCTACCAGGCGTATTCGTACTCCTATCCGCACAAGGCGGCCTACCGCGCCTTGCCGCAAGCGACACCATTGGCGCCATTGTGGGCGCAGCAGGACCGCTCCGCCCTCTTCGCCTACATCCACATCCCGTTTTGCGAGATGCGCTGCGGCTTTTGCAACCTGTTCGCCATGGCCCGTCCCAGTGCCGACATGGTCGAGCGCTACGTGCAGCAGGTGCTGGTGCAGATGCGCGCAATGGACGGCGCCCTCGGTGAGCGGCGCTTTGCCCGTTTCGCGCTGGGCGGCGGCACGCCCACCTATCTGTCGCCCGCGCAGCTCGACACCTTGCTGTGCGGCGCGCGCGACATCCTCGGCATCGATTTGCAGCAAACGCCGGCCGGCATCGAAGCCTCGCCGGAAACCATCACGGCCGAGCGGCTTGCCGTGTGCCGCGCGCATGGCATCGACCGGGTCAGCCTGGGCATCCAGAGCTTCGCCGCCGGCGAGATGCGCGCCCTGGCCCGCCCGCAGCAAAATGCCACCGTCCATCACGCCATCGGCCTGATACGCGCGGCCGGCTTTCCCACCCTGAACCTGGATCTGATCTACGGTATCGCCGGGCAAAGCGTGGCCAGCCTGCTCGCCTCCATCGACAGCGCGCTGGCGTTTACGCCCGAGGAAATCTACCTGTACCCGCTGTATGTGCGCGAGCAAACAGGGCTTGGAAAAGTGGCGCGCCGCCAGGGCGCCGAAACACTCAACCCCATCATGCTGGCCCGCGACGGCGACAGCCGCCTGGCGCTGTACGCGGCCGCGCGCGACCATTTGCGCGCCCACGGCTACGAGCAGGTCTCGATGCGCATGTTCCGCGCGCCCCATGCACCGGAGCAGAACGGCCCATCGTACTGCTGCCAGAACGACGGCATGGTGGGCCTGGGCGCGGGCGCCCGTTCCTACACCTCGCGGCTGCACTATTCAAGCGAATACGCGGTGGCGCGCACGGAAACCATCGGCATCATCGACAACTACCTGGCACGGGACGAGGCGCGCTTCGCGCAGGCCGAACATGGCCATGTGCTGGACGGGGAAGAACAGCGCCGCCGCTACGTGATCCAGTCGCTGCTGACGCAGCCGGGCCTGGACCGCGACGCCTACGCGGCGCGCTTCGGCACGCGCTGCGAGCTTGACCTGCCGCAGCTGGCCGAACTGCACGCCCTGGAACTGGTGGAAGAAGTAGGACCATTGCTGCGCCTGAACGACCATGGCTACAGCTATGCCGACACCATCGGCCCGTGGCTGGCCTCGGACAAGGTGCGCGCGCTGATGGCCGAAGGCAGCCAGGCGTGCTGACAGCGCCGCCGGGCTTCGCGCAAGCGGGCACGCTGTCGCTGCTGTACCGGGGCACCCTGGCCAGCTGCAACTACGCCTGCGGCTACTGTCCCTTCGCCAAGAAGCGCGACAGCCGCGCCGCGCTGGCCCGCGACGCGCGCGAAGTGGCGCGTTTTGCCAACTGGGTGGCGGCACAAAAGCGGGACATCAGCGTGCTGTTCACGCCCTGGGGCGAAGCGCTGGTGCGGCGCCACTACCGCACGGCCATGCAAGCCTTGGCCGCCTTGCCGCATGTGCGCCAGGTGGCGCTGCAAACGAATCTGTCCGGCCCCCTCGGCTGGCTGGATGACATGCCGGGACGGGAAAAGATCGGCCTGTGGTGCACCTACCACCCCGGCCAGACGACACTGGCGCGCTTTCTCGAACGCTGCGCGCGCCTGGACGCCATGGGCGTGCGCTATTCCGTCGGCGTGGTCGCGATGCGCGAGCACCTGGACGCCATCCGCGCCCTGCGCGCCGCCCTGCCCGTCCACGTCTACCTGTGGCTCAATGCCTATGACCGGCGCGGCCCCGGCTACTACAGCGAAGCTGACCTGGCCGAGCTGGACGCCATCGACCCGTGGTTCGCGCACAACCGCCGACCGTCCCCCTCGCGCGGCAAACCCTGCCTGGCGGGCGAACTGGCGCTGTCCGTCGATGGCGACGGCGAACTGGCGCGCTGCCACTTCGTGCCGCAGCGACTGGGGAATCTGTACGCGGATGACCTGGCGGATGTGCTGCAGGAACGCTCCTGCCCGCGTTTCAAATGCGATTGCTATATCGGCTACGCGCAGCGCAGGGATCTGCCGTTCCAGGCGGAGTTTGGGGAGGGGGTGCTGGCGCGGATTGTGGACGCAGGCCGGCGTAGGTCGGATTAGCGGCGGCACGCCGCGTCATCCGACAACATTGCTGACGCTGGCACTGGCGTGTCGGATGACGTGCTGCGCGCTAATCCGGCCTACCTGTCCAGTGCTATCGGCCATGTTTAGGGCAGGTGTGCGGGCGAGAATCCCCCCAGCCCCGGTCCTGGCTTAAAAGTGCTGCGACAGACGTAAAAAAGCGCGGGTCAACCTCACCCGCGCTTTTCGATGTGCAACGGTTACAAGATTACTGCGCCGCCACCTTGGCCGGTTCCGCCGGTGCGGCTGGCGTCATCTTCAAGGAACGGCTGAGGAAGCCCCAGCGGTCCGCCACTTCTTCGATCTGCTTGGCCGTCGGCTTGCCGGCGCCATGGCCCGCCTTGCTGTCGATGCGGATCAGCACGGGTGCGGCGCCGCCTTGCGCTGCCTGGGCGGCGGCGGCGAACTTGAAGCTGTGGGCCGGCACGACGCGGTCGTCATGGTCGGCCGTGGTGATCATGGTGGCCGGATAGCAGCCGCCCGCCTTCAGGTTGTGCAGCGGCGAGTATTTCACCAGCGCCTTGAACTGCTCGGCATCATCGGACGAACCATAGTCAGGCACCCAGCCCCAGCCCACGGTGAACTTGTGGAAGCGCAGCATGTCGAGCACGCCAACTTGCGGGATGGCCGCGGCGAACAGGTCCGGACGCTGCGTCATGGCCGCGCCCACCAGCAGGCCGCCATTGCTGCCGCCGCCGATCGACAGTTTCGCCGGCGACGTCACCTTGTTGGCCACCAGCCATTCGGCCGCGCCGATGAAGTCGTCGAACACGTTTTGCTTGTTCAGCTTGGTACCAGCCTGGTGCCAGGCTTCGCCGTATTCGCCGCCGCCGCGCAGGTTGGCCATCACGTAGACGCCGCCCATTTCCACCCAGGCAAGATTCGCCACGGAGAAACTAGGCGTGAGCGAAATGTTGAAGCCGCCATAGCCGTACAGGTAGGTCGGGTTGGAACCGTCGAGCTTCATGCCTTTTTTCGAGACGATGAACATCGGCACCTTGGTGCCGTCGCGGCTGGTGAAGAATTGCTGGCGCGTTTCAAAGGCGTTCGGATCGAAATCAACCTTCGGCTGGCGGTACACCGTGCTCTTGCCCGACTTCATGTCGTAGCGGTAGATCGTCGCCGGGGTGGTAAAACTGGTGAACGAATAGAACGTTTCCGAATCGCCACGCTTGCCCGCAAAACCACCGGCCGAACCGATGCCTGGCAAGGCCACTTCGCGCACCAGCTTGCCGTTCAGGTCGACGATCTTGATTTGCGTTTGCGCATCCTTGAGGTAGTCAAGCACCAGCTGATTGTTGATCAGGTTGACGGCGACCAGGGTTTCCTCGCTTTGCGGCACGACTTCTTTCCAGTCGGCAGGCGCAGGCTTGCGCGTATCGATGGCGATCACGCGCGACTTCGGCGCCTTGTTGTCGGTCTTGAAGAAGAAGACCGGGCCGTCATTGTCGATGAACGAATACGAGGCGTCGAACGCTTCCAGCAAGCCCACCACCTTGGCGTTCTTCTGGCGCAAGTCCTTGTAGAAGACGCGGTTCTTGCGCTCCGTGCCTTGCGTGGCCGTGATGATCAGGTAATTGCCGTCGTCGCTGACGGTGCTGCCGCCAAATGCCCATTCCTTCTGGTCGGGACGGTCGAAGACCAGCACGTCATCGCTTTGCGGCGTGCCGATTTTGTGGAAATACAGCTTCTGGAAATAATTGATATCGGCCAGCTTGGTGGCTTCGTTCGGCGCGTCGTAGCGGCTGTAGAAGAAACCGCTGTTGTCCTTGGTCCACGAAGCGCCCGAGAACTTGGCCCACTTGATGTGGTCTGCCAGATCCTTGCCCGTGTCAATGTCGCGCACCTTCCACTCGTTCCAGTCGGAACCGGAAGCGGCCGTGGCGTACGCCAGGTATTTGCCGTTCGGGCTGATCGAGGTGCCGGCCAGCGCCACCGTGCCGTCCGACGACAGGGTGTTCGGGTCCAGCAGCAGGCGCGGCTCGTCCGTCAGCTTTTTCACCGTGTACAGCACGGCCTGGTTTTGCAAGCCGTCATTGCGGCTGTAGAAGTAACGGCCGCCCTGCTTGGTCGGCGTAGAGAAACGCTCATAGTTCCACAGCTTGGTCAGGCGCTGCTTGATCGCTTCGCGCTCGGGGATGGTGCCCAGGTACGATTGCGTCAGCTTGTTTTGCGCCGCGACCCACTCGCCCGTTTCCGCGCTGTTGGCATCTTCCAGCCAGCGGTACGGGTCGGCGATGGTGGTGCCGAAATAGCTGTCTTGCTGGTCGACTTTCTTGCTGACCGGATAGGTAACGGCGGCGCTGTCGCCAGCCGGGCAGGATTGAGCCATGGCATTGCCACCGAAAGCGGCCAGCAGGCTGAATATGAGGGTTGCACTACGTAATTGCATGGGTTGTTTGTCTCATTGTTGGATGTCGAGGAAAGCAGGCCGCTCAAGCAAGCACGGCAGCTGCCCATGGTGACTTTCGCCAAGGGAAATCATAGCGCGGATTGCCACTTTTAATGCACAGTTATCACCGGAATTTGCCATCTTTTATTTGGACAATTTCCATGTATTGCCATGATTAATCGCGTTTTCGACGTGGATCGGCAAACGCGATGTCTTTGGCCACCTGGCAAGAAACATTGTCAAAATCAAATACATTTCATCAAGCTGTCATAAATCTTCTTTACTATCGGCAACATGTTCATGGCCCGCCCAGCGGCCGTGCCGACCGCCGCCCATGCCCGCCTATGCACACTCTCGCCCTCCCAACCACCGCGTCCGCGCGTGACGCCGCGACGCCATCGAATGTGGCCTACCTGAAGACGCCGCCTGCCGGCGCCATGAGCATCGAAGGGACGGACGCCTTGCACGACATCCTGGCCGGCCGCAAGCTGAGCGCCCTGTTCCAGCCCATCATCCAGATGCAAAGCGGCGACATCATCGGCTACGAAGGCTTGATACGGGGACCGTCCGACAGCCCCCTGCATGCGCCCATGAATCTGTTCAAGGTGGCGCGCGCGAATGGCCTGACCCTGGAAGTGGAACACCTGTGCCGCCAGGTGGTGCTCGAACGCTTTGCCGAATTGCAGCTGCCAGGCAAGCTGTTTCTCAACGTCAGCCCGGAATGCCTGCTGCTGCGCAATGCGCGCCATGGCGAAACCCTGGAATACATCGAGCATATCGGCATCAATCCGGACCGGGTCATCATCGAGCTGACGGAAAACCAGCCCACCTATGACTATGAACTGATGCGCGAAGCCGTACTGCACTACCGCAACATGGGTTTCCAGATCGCCATCGACGACCTGGGCGAAGGGTTTTCCAGCCTGCGGCTATGGTCGGAGTTGCGCCCCGAATACGTCAAGATCGACATGCATTTTATTCAGGGCATCAATAATGACCCGGTGAAACTGCAGTTCGTGCGCTCGATCCAGGAAATCGCGGAAAAGTCCGGCACCCTGGTGATCGCCGAAGGCATCGAGGCGCAGACGGAATTGCTGGTCTTGCGCGACCTGGGCGTGGCGTTTGGCCAGGGCTATCACCTGGGCCGCCCCAACATGGTGCCGGCGCGCGCCTTGCCCGCCGAAGTGATGCAGGCGCTGGGGCGCCATGGCGTGGCCGTGTATCCGCAGCGCAGCAGCCTGGAAAAGAATGGCGCCAGCATCCGCAAGCTGCTGCACCGGGTGGCGGCCGTGTCGCCGGAAAAGAACAATAACGAGGTCTACGATATTTTCCTGAAGGAACCGAAGCTGATGATCATTCCCGTCGTCGACGACGGCGTGCCGCTGGGCCTGATCAGCCGCTTCGAGATGATCGACCACTTCGCCCGGCCTTATCAACGCGAACTGTATGGCAAGAAATCGTGCAGCCTGTTCATGGATGCCAATCCCCTGATCGCCGACCATGAAACGAGCTTGCAGGAACTCAGCTACACCATGGTGCAGTCCGACGCCCACCATTTGTTCAACGGCTTCATCATCACCGAGCACGGCCGCTACCTGGGCATGGGCACGGGCCACGACCTGATGCGCGAAATCACGCAGATGCAGATCAACGCGGCCCGCTATGCCAATCCGCTCACGCAGCTGCCCGGCAACGTGCCCATCAACGAACACATCGACCGCTTATTGCACAGCGGCAGCCGCTTCTGGGTCTGCTATTGCGACCTCGACCACTTCAAGCCCTTCAATGATGTGTACGGCTACCGCAAGGGCGATGACGTGATCCAGCTGACAGGTGAAATACTCAGCAGCCATTGCGACCCGAACCGCGACTTCATCGGCCATATCGGCGGCGACGATTTCATGATCCTGTTCCAGAGCGAAGACTGGGAAACGCGCTGCCAGGCCATGCTGGACGACTTCGCGGCCGCCATCCTTGCCTACTACAGCACGGGCGACTGCGAGCGGGGCGGCTATATCAGCGAAGACCGGCAAGGCAAGAAAGTATTCTATTCCCTGATCAGCCTGTCGCTGGGCGTCATCAAGGTGGAAGCGCACCAGTACTACACGCACCACCAGATCGCCACGCGGGCGGCGGAAGCGAAGAAACAGGCAAAGAAAATCCACGGCAACAGCCTGTTCCTGGACCGGCGCCAGGGCATGGGCCTGGCGCGCATGGATGCGTAGTCCGCCTGGTTTTTGCGCCGCATGCCGAGCGGCATGCGGTCTTGGCCGCGAGACGCCAGGCGCAATCGAGCGCCGGGTTCAGATGCGCACCAGCTCGCTGAAGGCATTGACGCCGCGCGCATCCGGCACGAGTGCCAGGCGGATGCAGGCGCCATCGCGCCGCGCCTGCACGCGGTAATTGCCCGCAGGTACATCGAGGAACAGGCCGCCGCACGCCGCGTCCGGCTCCAGCCCGCCGCCCGTCACGTCTTCCCCGGCACCGATGTAGATGCGGCCCGACACCACGGCAAGGTGCACGCTCGCGGCGGGCTCGGCAATTTCCGTATGCAGTTCCAGCGCATATACGCCATCGCCGCCCACGTTGAAGAACGCCGCCTGGCCCGCATTCACGGCCGCCAGCTCGGCGCTGGGCATGCTCCACCAGTCGCAATCGTCATCGAGTTTGTGGCGCAGGACGGCCGGATCGAACACGCACAGGGTGGCTGTGCCGGTGCTCACGGTGCAAGGGCGCCCGGCCAAGGTCGCGGCCGGCATCAATCCGCCGACGGTGCCGGCCCCAGCAGGGGTTGGGCCGCGACATATGCGGCGGCGGCATCGGTATCCCAAGGGAAATGGCCGTCGCGCGACGGCCAGACGATCTGGTACAAGGTAAAGTCATTGCCCTCGTAATACCAGCGTGCGTAGCCGACATAATCGCGGTACTGCGCTTGCGGCACGCGCACGAAGGCGCAAGCATGGCCCTTGAGCAAAAGGTCTGTCGTCTGCGTAAAATCCGCGATGCTGCCGCTGCGCGCGGCGTCGAGCGCCAGGTCGAGGATCTGCATGGCCGTGGCATACGGCAAGCCCATGATCAGGAACTCGGGCAGGCCGAAACTGTGATAGGCGCCAATGGTGAAGGCATAGCCGGGGCCTTCCTCGTCACCGCTGATCTGCACGCCATGCCAGCCATGCGTGGCGATGTCGTCTATGACTCTTTGCTCGGATGCATCCTCACCTGCCAGCCTTACCATACTCAACCTTTCAATGTGCCGAAAAATGGGCAGGCAAACTGGCCGGCAATCAAACCGGACTGTGACATGCCCAAAGGCAATTATCGCATGCAGGGCGCGCGCACGGCAGCGGCGCGTCAGTCGCGCGGCAAGGGCGCGGGCGCCACATGCGCCTGGCGCCACAGCCGCGCCCGCTCCTGCGCAGCCAGCAAGGCGTCCGGTGCCAGCTTGCCGGCCGCCGCTTCACGGGCGCTGGCCGCCGCGCTGTCGCCGCCTTCGGCCGCCAGCGCCAGCCACATGTAGCCGCACACCCTATCCCTGGGCACGCCGCGGCCGCCGTTATACATGCCGCCCAGGTTGTACTGGGCCAGGGCATGGCCCTGCTCGGCCGCGCGCGCATACCAGTGCACGGCCAGGCCCTCATCCTGCGGCACGCCATGGCCATTCGCATACATCACGCCCAGATTGTTTTGCGCGCTGGCGTCGCCCTGCTCGGCGGCCGTGCGGTACCAGCGCACGGCGCACGCATGGTCGCGCGCCACGCCATGGCCGTTGGCATACATGACGCCCAGGTTGAACTGGGCATTCGCCGCGCCCTGGGCCGCCGCCCTGGCATACCAGTCCAGCGCCTGGTGCAAGTCGCGTTCCATGCCGCGCCCGCTGGCAAACATGCCGCCCAGATTGTATTGCGCCATGCAATGGCCCTGCAGGGCGGCGCGCCGGTACCAGGCGACGGCACGGGCTTCGTCCTTGTCCACGCCCAGCCCACGCGCCAGCATCACGGCCAGGTTGAACTGGGCATCCGCATCGTCCTGCTCGGCGGCGCGCTGCAGCCAGGCGTAGGCGCGCAGCTGGTCGGGCGCCACGCCCAGCCCTTCCGCGTAAGCCACACCCAATTGCCGCTGCGCCACGGCCAGGCCCTGGGCCGCAGCCTGGCGGAACCACGCCACGGCCTGCGCATCGCTTTGCGGCACGCCCTGGCCCCGCTTGTAGACCAGGCCCAGGTTCAATTGCGCCTGCGCATCGCCCTGCAAGGCGGCCTTGCGGAACCAGGCCAGCGCCAGCGCATCGTTCTTTTTCGCCCCCAGCCCCTGCGCATAGGCTTCGCCCAGCAGCGACTGCGCGCTGGCCACGCCCTGCTCCGACGCGCGGTAAAACCAGGCCAGGGCCAGCTCGTCGCTTTGCAGCACGCCGCGGCCCTTGCGGTACATCTGCCCCAGGTTTTGCTGCGCGGAAGCATCGCCCTGCGCAGCCGCCCGGCGAAACCACAGCACCGCCTCGTCGTCGCTCTGCGCCACGCCGCGGCCATGGTAGTACAGCGCGCCCAGATGGTTTTGCGCAAACGCCAGCCCCTGCAGCGCGGCCAGGCGCAGCCAGACAAAGGCGCGCGCGTCGTCCTGCGCCACGCCTTCGCCCTTCTTGTACATCAGCCCCAGATTGAACTGGGCATAGGCATTGCCCTGCTCGGCCGCCGTGCGAAACCAGATATAGGCCTGATGGCTGTCTCTGGCAATATGGTGCTTGTCCATGTGCGCCCCCATCTACATTGCGCTTGCCGGCAGCGCGCGCAAAACGGCGGCCTGGGGCGGCGTAGCGTGTGTTGCTTAAATTTTAAATTCGATGCAGGGAAAGGACTTGAGCGAACTCAAAGGAAATAACAAAATTACATCGTTTTGATGAGCCCGCTTCGAGGGGAAACGGGCTATTGCACGCCAGAACTGGCGCGCGGCTGGCGCGGCTGAAAAATCAGCGGCGCGACGGGTGCTTTTGCAGGAACTGCGGCACCTTGGCGGCGGCCAGCTTGTTCAGCGACACGAGCAAGTCGGCGTCGACATCGGCGATGCCATAGTTGCTGCGCAGGTGGCGGCCGATATGGATCAGCACTTGCGCCGCCACTTCCGCATCGGACTCGGCCCTGTGGGCGGCGCTCTTGAAAGCGATGCCCAGCTGGCTGGACAGCAAGCCCAGCTTGTAGCTGGACATGCCGGGAAACACGCGGCGCGACAGTTTCAGCGAGCACACGAGCGACTGGTGCGCCGGCGCCAGGTTCAGGCGGGCGCTTTCCGCGCGCAGGAATTTCTCATCGAAGCTGGCGTTGTGCGCCGACAAGGCATCGCTGCCGATAAAATCCAGCAACTGCGGCACCACGTCGGCCACGGGCGGCGCCTTGTCCACCATCGATTGCGTGATGCCCGTCAAGCCCGTGATGAACGCGGGAATGCGCGCATTGCAGTTGATCAGGGTCACGTAACGGTCCGTGATCTGCCCGCCCTCGATGCGCAGCGCCGCCACTTCCGTGATGCGGTCGCCCATGTCGGGCGACAGGCCGGTCGTCTCGAAGTCGATCATGACGATCGGTTTGTCAAACACATTCATGGAGCGCTCTTTCTTAGGTACAACGACTGGAATATCGAAAAAATGCGCAGGGCAAGGCGCCGCGTTGCAGACAGTACACCAGGACGGCAAGGCGCGGCAACGCCGCCATGCGCATTTTATCAGCCGAACTTGCGCACGGCGTCCAGCGCCAGACCGGCACCAATGCTGCCGAACAGATCGCCTTCGACCTTGCGGGCCGCCGGCACCAGGGCCGCGATCTTTTCACGCAGCAAGCGCACGCCGCTGGAGCCGCCCGTGAAGAACACGGTATCGACGGCTTCCGGCGCCACGCCCGCGTCGCGCAGCAGGCGCAGCACGGTTTCTTCCACGGAACCGCACAGGTGGCCGATGGCTTCGTCGAATTGCGTGCGTTTCAGCAGCAGGCTTTGCGCAGGCGAGAGGCGGTCCAGCTCCAGCTGCACTTCGGCCGCGTCGGACAGGGCGATCTTGCCCTCTTCCACTTTCATGGCCAGCCAGTGGCCGGCGCGCTCGTCGATCAGCTTTTGCAGGCGCCCCATCTTGTCTTGCTCGCGCGCATCGCGGCACACGTCGGCCAGCTGCACCCAGATCTTCTTGGTGTAAGCCAGGTTGATGGTGTGCCAGGTCGCCAGGTTGAAATAGTAGCTGGACGGCACTTCGCTATTATTGTTCAGGCGGCTGCCATAGCCGAGCAGAGGCATGACGGAGGACAGGCTCAGGTATTTGTCGAAATCCGTACCACCGATGTGCACGCCGCCCGTGGCCAGGATATCCTCGCGCCGTTCCGTCTTTTTCGCCCGCTCGGGCGACAGGCGCACCAGCGAAAAGTCGGACGTACCGCCGCCGATGTCGGCGATCAGTACCAGCTCTTCCTTGTCGATCTGCGACTCGTAGTCGAAGGCGGCGGCGATCGGCTCGAACTGGAACGCCACATCCTTGAAGCCGACGGAACGGGCCACTTCGGCCAACGTGTCTTGCGCCAGCTGGTCGGCTTGCGCATTGTCATCGATAAAGAAGACGGGACGGCCGAACACGGCGGACGAGAATTCGCGCCCGGCGGACTGCTCGGCGCGGCGTTTGACTTCGCCAATGAATTGCGCCAGCAACATGCGGAACGGCAGCGCGCGGCCGCCCACTTCCGTCTGCCCGTCGATGAGACTGGTACCCAGCAAGCTTTTCAACGAGCGCATCAAACGCCCTTCATAGCCGGCCAGATAACCGGCCAGCGCCGCGCGGCCAAAACTGACTTCCTCGTCTTCCGCATTGAAGAAGACGACGGATGGTAAGGTTGTCTTGCCGTCTTCCAGGCCTAGCATCGTGCTCTGCCCGGGACGCGCCCAGCCTACCGTGGAATTTGACGTGCCGAAATCGACGCCGCAAGCATTGGCCATGTCGACCCTTCCCTGAATAAAGGGGCGTTATGTTATCAGAAGGCACGCCTTTGCACTAGCCATCCGCGGAGAAAAAGACAGCGGGCCGTGCAATTAACTTGAGCTTGCCCAAAGGCAAGCTCAAGCTGGCACCGGTCGGGCACCTGCGGCGTGTGGCGACCACTTCGCCATGGCGCACGCAATGGCGGGCGCGGCAGGCGTACCACTTGCCAATTAATCATATTTTTTGCAACATGGATAAGAAAACAGTCTTGCCACTCGGCAATCTTTTACGCTATGCTCAATCTCCCGTCCTGGCTGCCACAAGCGGCCGGGCCTGCAGGAATACTTTGAGACAGGTTGCTTGCCAGACCAATATGCGAAAAAAGAATACTGTAGCCCGGATCATCAGCAGCACCGCCGCACCGCGCCCCTTGCCTGCCGCGGCACGGCGCGTCACCTCCTATGACGTGGCCCTGCTGGCCGGCGTGTCGCAGTCGGCCGTGTCGCGCTGCTTCAAGCCCGGCGCCAGCATCTCGCCCGCCACGCATGCCAAGGTCATGCAGGCGGCCATCAGCCTCGACTACATCCCCAACGCGGCCGCGCGCAGCCTGATCACGCGCCGCTCGAACCTGGTGGCCGTCATCATTTCCAACCTGGCCAATCTGTACTATCCGCAAGTGCTGTCCGACCTCAGCCAGCAGATCGCCCGCCAGGGCAAGCGCCTGCTGCTGTTTACCCTGGAGCGCGAAGCCGATATCGGCAAGGTCTTGAGCGACGTGTGGCAGTACCAGGTCGATGGCGCCATCGTGGCCGCCGGGCTGTCCGACGAGCAGATGGCCGAGTTCGGCCGGCGCGAAGTGCCGCTGGTGCTGTTCAACCGCAGCCCGCGCGGACACGCCGTGCATGCCGTGTTGTGCGACCAGGCGGAAGCGGCGCGCCTGCTGGTGTCGCGCCTGGCCGAGGCGGGCCATCGCCAGTTCGCCATCATCGACGGCCCCGGCGACTCGGCCGTGGCGCAGGAGCGCAAGGCGGGCGTGCTGGACCGGTTGCTGAGCCTGGGCTTGCCCGCGCCCATCGTCGTCAGCGGCAACTACGATTACGCCAGCGGCGGACGCGGCTTGCGCAAGGTCATCGACCGCCTGGGCCGGGTGCCGGACGCCGTCATCTGCGGCAACGACATCATGGCCATCGGCTGCCTGGACACGGCGCGCCACCAGATGGGCATCCAGGTGCCGCTGCAAATGTCGGTGGCCGGTTTCGACGCGCTGGAAGCGTCTGGCTGGCTCAGCTACGACATCACCACCCTGCGCCAGCCCGTGCAAAAAATGGCCACCGATGCCGTCGCCATGCTGGGCGAACTGATGGAGCGGCGCGGCGGCAGCGCCGAGCGGCGCCGCTATTGCTCGTATCTGGTGGAGGGCAGCACGGCCAGGCTGACTGGCGCCCCCCTCCATTTCGGCATGATGGCCGCGGCCTAGAACGCCTGAGAAAAATGCCCGTGGCGCTGTGGCTGGGTTTCGCTCACTTTTGCCGTACTCGTCGCACTGTCTTCGGCGCGACGCCTGGCAATGGGCGCCTTGCAGGCATTCTTGCTACGTGAATGTTCTTGCCGCATAAAAAAACCTCGCATCGCTGCGAGGTCTTTTTGTTTGGCGTGTGCGGGGAATCAGCCGAAAATCTTGCCCTTCAGCATATTCAAGCCCTGGCTGACCAGGTCATTGCCTTCCGGCACTTGACCGTCCGGTGTCAGCTTGTCGATCAGCTGGGGCAGCAAGGCTGCCAGGCCGCCCGACGCCGCGTCCGGGGCGACGCCGGCTTTTTCGGCGATCTGGCTGATCGTGTCGGTGCCCAGGGCATCCTTGATCTGTTCGCCGGATACGGGCGCGTTCGCGCCGGTGCCGATCCAGCTGGCCACCTGGTCGCCGAGACCGCTTTCCTGGAATTTTTGCAGCAAGCCAGGCAGGCCGCCATGCTGGTTGACCAGTTCCATCACACTGGCCATCAATCCCGATGACGCCTCGCCATCCGCACCCTTGTTGCCCAAAGCGCTCATCGCCTGTCCTGCAAGTTGATCTAGCAAACTCATCATAATCTCCTGAACGCTGTCAAAGTAAGGCCGCACGCTGGCGGCGCCAAACATGGCGCAGATTATTCTCCGCCATGCAAAATCATTATACTATGAATAATAACGATGTTATAATTGCAATTTCAAGGCAAGCGCAATGACGGGCACAACTGTTGAGCCACCCACCTCCATCATATTTACTTCGGCATAACATGCAAGCGTAAATTGACGGTCCACAAAAACGTGTAGAATAATTTTTCCTACTTACTGAGGAGTATCAAGATATGAACATCAATAAAGCGGTAGACAAGGCCTACGAGAAAAAGACGTTCAAGGAAATCGCCGATGCCCCCGTCGATGCGCTGCAAGGCGTGAGCGAGAAGGATGCCGAGCTCCTCAAGCAAGCGTTCAATGTCAAGACCGTGCGCGACCTGGCGAACCTGAAGTATGCCAAGTGGGCGCGCGCCATCGTCACCCTGGCCGATACGGAAGAATAAGACCGGGCCATGCCCAAGGCAATCGAGCCAGCACAACCCGCCCCTGACGGCGGGTTTTTACCTTCTGGCCAGCCGGCGCCTGGCAAACCGGTAGCCGCCATGAGCAGCGCCCTGACCCTGCCCGGCATCTGCTGGCCTTTGCACGCAAGCACGGGCGATCTGGCCGTGACCGGTCCGCACATCACCGGCCATTTTCACGCGGGCGCCGGGCTGGACGCCACCATCGGCTGCGATATGCAGCCGGCCGGCAAGTTTCGCAACGGCGCGCCACGCCACTGGTGCCGCACGCACCAGTGCTACTGGGGCACGCTGGCCGACCTGGCCGACTTGCCCGGCCCGCAGGCACAGCAGACGCCGCGGCGCTGCCGCCAGCATGCCAGCCCCATGGGCTATATTCTGTACCCCGAACTGTTCGACCCCGCGCAATTCCACGCCACCAGCGTGCGCCTGGGCGCGGACGGCTTGCTGCAATTGCGTGCCAGAGCCGACCTTGGCGGCGCCCTGCATGCGCGCGACCTGGCCGTGCTGGCCATCGATTGCCGCGCCCTGCCCGGCCTGTTTCATCCCGACATCGTGCAACTGAACATCACGCCGCCCGCCGCGCAGGCGTTCGCGCTGGCGCTGCAAGCCGGCGCGCCGCTGGGCTGCAGCGACTGCGCGCGCTGCGGCCATCCGCACCTGGACCTGGGCGATTTCGCGCTGGCGCCGCACCGCCGCCATACCTGCGGCCACTGCGGCCACGACGCCAGCCACAGCGCCACCGCCATCGTTTCCAGTCCCTTGTGGCGGCTGCGCGAGTTTGCCATGCGCAATCCCCAGCGTATCGCGCAATGCTTCTGAAGGTGCGCCCGCCCACAGTCAGCCTTGCCTCTGCAGCGTAGACTGGCTACCTTGACCATCACGAGGACCACGCCATGCCGCACGCTCACCCCAGGGACGACGATGACCAGTCAGGCGAGGAAGGCGACCTGTCCGACCTGCTGAGCGAACTGCGCATCCTGCTGCCCGGCGCCCAGATGCTCACCGCCTTCCTCATCATCCTGCCCTTCAATGGCGGCTTCGCGAAGATCGTGCAGGCGGAAAAGGTCGTCTTCCTGCTGACGTTTTTTCTCTCCATGACGAGCCTGGTCCTGCTCAGCGCACCGGCCATCCAGCACCGCGTCATGCGGCCCCTGCAGGACCGCGAGCGTTTTAAAAGAGTGGCCGACCGCATCATGATGTGCGGCGCATTCTCGCTGGCGCTGGCGTTTATCCTGGGGACGAACCTGGTGATGTCGGAAGTCTTCGGCCATATCGCCGGCATCATCGCCGCTGTGCTGATGGGGTCGCTCATCATCTGCATGTGGTGGTGGCTGCCGCTGCACCTGAAACGCCACCGGGATATCTGACGCGGCCGCCTGACGAGGCCGCTTACTTTTGCAAAATGGTGATCTTGCCATCCGCTTCCAGGAACGCGCATTTCATGTCGGCCAGCGGGCAGTCCGCCTCGCGCAGCGCCTGCTCGACATCGCCGCCGGCCACGCGGCATTTCTTGACGACGTCATCGAAAATCCGCCCGTCGCGCCCCAGCAGCACGGGCGTGCCATCCACCAGGTCGGCCAGCTTGCGGCTGCGCGACGTGATCCACGCAATCAGCATGTTGAGGCAGATCAGGGTCAGGGCCAGTATCAGGCCGGCAGGTACGGAATCGTCGCCGCCCGACAGGGAATTCGATACCGCCTCGCTCAGCAGCATGACGACCAGCAGGTCGAAGGGCGTGAACTGCCCCACCGTCCGCTTGCCCGTCATGCGCACCATCAGCAGCAAGGCAAGGTAGATGATGACCGCGCGCACAACCAGCTCCCACACCGGCACTTGCATGGCAAACATGGCAATCCTCCCAATAGATGATTGCCTTATTTATACGTCTTTTTACGCGGCGATGGCCACACCGCTGGCCTGCTCCAGCAAGGTTGCGCGGAAGATGCCCACCAGCGGACGCAAGTTGACCTTGTGCCAGGCCAGCCACAGGGGCGTACGGTAGCTGAACCATGGCAATTCGCGCACGACCACGCCGGCCGGCGCGTGCTGGCGCAGGCTGTGCTGGATCATGGCCATGCCCAGTCCGGCCGCCACCAGGCCCAGCGCCGTCAACGGCTCCGTGGCCTGCAGGCGAATATCGGGCGTAAAGCCGGCGCGGGCGCAGGCGGCAATGAAATTGTCGTGCTTCAGCACGCTTTCCTTGTGCAGCACGGCAATCCACTCCTGGCCTGCCAGGTCGTACGGGGTCAGCTCGGCCTTGGCCGCCAGCGGGTGTGTCTCCGGCAAGGCCAGCAGCATGGGATCGCTCAGCACTTGCGCGCAATCGAGGTCGGGATCGTTCGGCAACGGCGGTTCGCACAGCAGCGCGATATCCAGGCTGCGCTGGCGCAAGCCCTCGATCTGCTCGGCCGAGTGCAGGTTGTACAGGGCAATGTGCACCTGCGGCCGCGCGGCGCGCAAGGTGCGCAAGCCGTCCGGCAAGACGCCCGCATGCATGGCATTCTCGATATAGCCGATGCACAGCCCGCCTTCGTCGCCCCGGCCCAGGCGCTTTGCCAGCGCTTCCAGACGATTTCCGTGGGTAATGAAGGCACGCGCCTCGGCCAGGAAGGTATGGCCGTCGCGCGTCAGGCGGATACGCTGGGCGCTGCGCTCGAACAGGGTCAGCCCCAGCTTGTCTTCCAGCTGGGCGATTTGCCGGCTCAGCGGCGATTGGGAAATATGCAGGCGCTCGGCGGCGCGTCCCACGTGTTCTTCTTCGGCGACGGCGATGAAGTATTGCAATTGGCGCATGTCCAGCATGTCAGACCTTTCAGGACTCAAGTTGCGCCAATTATGTCTTGGACAGGCTTAACTTGTCCAGCTATTCTGTTTTCACTCCTCCACACATTGAAAGAAAACACCATGACGATCAAACACTTACTGACGGGCAAACTGGGTTTCGGCACGGCGCCGCTGGGCAATATGTTCCGCAACATTCCTGAAGAAGAAGCCCTGGCGACGGTCGACGCGGCCTGGGACAGCGGCATCCGCTACTTCGATACGGCACCGTTCTATGGCGCCGGCCTGGCCGAACTGCGCCTGGGTGCCGCCCTGAAACAGCGCCGCCGCGACGACTACATCCTGAGCACCAAGGTCGGCCGCCTCATCCTCGACGAACTGGAAGACCCGGCAGCGCGCGAACTGGGCGAAAAAGGCGGACTGTTCGAATTTGGCCGCAAGAACAAGATCGTCGACGACTACTCGGCCGACGCCACCCTGCGCTCGATCGAGGCAAGCCTGAAGCGCCTGGACACGGACCGCCTCGACATCGTCTGGGTCCACGACATCGCCCAGGATTTCCACGGCGACAACTGGCTGGCGCAATTTGAAACGGCCCGCACGGGCGCCTTCCGCGTGCTGACCCGCCTGCGCGAAGAAGGCGTCATCAAGGCCTGGGGCGTGGGCGTGAACAAGGTGGAACCGCTGGAACTGACCCTGGACCTGGCCGAAGCCCAGCCGGACGCTTTCCTGCTGGCCGGCCGCTATACCCTGCTTGACCATGAACGTGCGCTGCAGCGATTGATGCCTGCCGCCGCGAAACAGAATGTCGACATCGTCGTCGGCGGCCCCTACAGTTCGGGCATCCTGGCCGGTGGCGCGCACTTTGAATACCAGAAAGCCTCGCCCGAGATCATTGCCAAAGTGGAATGCATCAAGGCGATTGCCGCGCGCCATGGCGTCAGCGTCAAGGCTGCGGCCCTGCAATTCTCGCTGGCCAACCCCGCCGTCGCCGCCGTGATCCCCGGCGCCAGCCGTCCGGAACGCCTGGCCGAAGACCAGCAAGCGCTGAACAGCGTCATCCCCGCCGCCTTCTGGCAAGACATGCGCGCCGAGCAACTGGTGTCGGCATTCGCGCCCCTGCCAACGGGCAGCAACTAATACAGAAAGGAATATCCTCATGGCACATACCACCACCTCCATCGACATCGCCGCCACGCCGGCGCAAGTGTGGCAACTGATCGGCGGTTTCAACTCGCTGCCCGACTGGCTGCCGTATATTCCCAGCAGCACCTTGAGCGCAGGGGGCCGCATCCGCCACCTGGCCAACCCGGCCGGAGACGTCATCGTCGAGCAACTGGAAGCGTACGACAACACGGCCCGCAGCTACAGCTATTCCATCCTGCAGGCGCCGTTTCCCGCCAGCGACTACTTGTCGACCCTGCAAGTGAGCGCGATTGCCGGCAGTCAGCACGCCAGGGTCACGTGGTCCGGCCGTTTCACGCCCGTAGGCGTGAGCGATGAGGAAGTCACGCAACTGTTCCACGGCATCTATGTGGCGGGGCTGGAAGCACTGCAGCAAGCATTGGCCAGCTAACAGGCAAGCAGGACCATTTCCGCCACAGCCAGGCTTTCTTCCCGTCCCTGTGGCGGAATCGCGCAGATTCCGTGTTATCGTTAACAACAAGGGCTTTCATTGTGGTGTGCAGTGCAGCAGATTTTTGCCACCGCCCAGCAGAGCTAGCCCGAATCTCTTACAATGTTGTCTGTGGGCAGCTCTTCCGGCCCGAAATGCGGGGCGCTTGCCCGCCCCTGCCTTTCTTCACTTCGCATCCGGTGGCGCGTTGCCACCCCTGCGGCTGAGCCACAGCACGCAACTTCACCCGGTCTCACCCTTACCCAACCAATAAGAACATGCACGCCTCCGTAGATCCCCTGATTCCGCGCGTCACCGCGCCCTTTGGCGCTGGATACGCCGACCTGGCCCTGGCCATCGGCGGCCTCGCCATCGGCACGGGCGAATTCGCCTCCATGAGCATCCTGCCTGTCGTCGCCGACGACCTGGGCACCACCTTGCCACAGATGAGCCACATGATCAGCGCCTACGCGCTGGGCGTGGTCATCGGCGCGCCCCTGATCACCATTTTCCTGGCGCGCATGCCGCGCCGCCTGATGCTGATCTGCCTGATGCTGATGTTCGCGGGCGGCAACTTGCTCAGCGCCATCGCCCCCAACTACGGCTTGCTGGTAGTGGCCCGCTTCGTCGCCGGCATTCCGCACGGCGCCTATTTCGGCGTGGCGGCCCTGGTGGCGGCCGCCCTGGCCGAACCGGACAAGCGGGGCCAGGCCGTGGCCAGGGTCCTGATGGGCTTGACGGTGGCCAATATCTTCGGCGTGCCGCTGGCCACGTATATCGGCCAGACCCTGGGCTGGCGCTCGGCCTTTTTGCTGGTCGCCGCGCTGGGCTTGCTGACCATGCTGATGGTGCGCATCTTCGTGCCCATGGTGGCCGCCGGCGACTCCAGCCCGCGCCGCGAACTGGGCGTCTTCCGCCGCCTGCAAGTGTGGCTGACCCTGCTGATGGTGGCGATCGGCTTCGGCGGCATGTTCGCCGTCTACACGTTTATTACGCCAACCTTGCTGGAAGTGACGAAAGTGTCGCCGCTGGTGATTTCCATCTTGCTGGCCATTATCGGTATCGGCATGACGGTGGGTAATCTGATCGGCGGCTGGCTGGCCGACCGCTCGCGCCTGTGGACCATCTTTGGCGTGCTGCTGTGGAACGTGGCCGCGCTGGCCGCCTTTACCTATACCAGCAGCAATGTCTGGCTGACAGCCATCAACCTGTTCGCCATCGGCGCCGGCATCGCCGTCGCCCCCGCCGTGCAGACGCGTCTGATGGACGTGGCAGGCGACGCGCAAACCGTGGCCGCCGCCCTCAACCATTCCGCCTTCAACATCGCCAACGCGCTCGGCGCCTGGGCCGGCGGCATCGCCATCGCCATGGGCATGGGCTTGCGCTCGACGGGCTGGGTCGGCGCCATGCTGGCCTGCGGCGGCATCGTCGTGCTGGGCATTTCCGTACTCGTGGAAAACCGCAGCCGCAATGTGGGCGGCGCACAGCCGGCCTGAGCTTGAGTACGGCGGCCGCGTGTCCGGGCCGCCGCCGCTTTACGCTTCAAGCCACAGGAGCACGGCTTTGCCCGGCGTCGCGCAGCGCTGCCAGTTCGCTTGCAACTCCAGCAGAAAGCCCGCCAGGTCGAAGGGATTGACAGCCGACCCCGCCCAGGGGGCCATCGCTGACCACGCCACTGCAAGCTCGTTCACCTCATCGGCGGCCAATTCGCCCAGCGCTTGCGCCATATCCTCCCTGAACATGCACAGATCGCGCCCGGCGATGTTTGCGGGCAACAGCGCGGGCGCGGCCGAGCCGGTCAGCAACAGCGCCAGTGAGGCGAAATCGAGTTCGCCCGGCAAGCTGATGCCGGTGACGGGAAAAGCGTCAACCGCCTCCGTCCAGCTGGCACACGCGCGCATGGCCGGCAGGGAACAGACAAACATATCGACTTTTTTCATCATGCGCTCAAGCATCAGCCCACATCGTGCCCGTTCGACGTCGCGCGGGAATAGCGCTGCTCAAACTCGGCGACGCTGTCCGCCCCTGCCCACAGGCCGGCGAGGTACGCGAATTCCCGCTCGAACGGCTGTACAAATTCAGGCACGTCCGTCGCATACTCGCAATTGCGGCTCAGCATGACCAGCCAGTCGGGATAGGCGAGCGCCGGATACAGCCGGGTCAGGATGACGTCGAGCGACTGCACGCTTTCGCGCCCCGCCAGATAGGCATCGCGCAGCTCCACCAGATATTTGCCAGCCAGGAATTGCTCCGACAGCCATTGCGTGCTTCCGTAGCGTTCAATGATGGCCTCGACCAGCGGCAGCGCCTCGTCTGCACCGCGCGCGCTGGCCAGCAGGACGATGTCCAGATCGTCGCCTTCCTGGTCCAGGCGCAGGCGATCCACGGCCCAGTCGACACAGCGGTCGGGCTGGCCGTAGCCGTGGCGCAGCTGGAAATACGCCTGTTCAAGTTCTGACAATTGGTGCATTGCATTTCATCCAGGAATCGTGACGGCCACGACCTTACGTCAACTGCAGCATTTTCTGCAACACCGCATCAAGCTCATAAAAATCCACGGGCTTGGTCAGGTGCAGATCGAAGCCTGCGTCGGACGCCATCTTGCGGTCCCTGTCCTGGCCCCAGCCCGTCACCGCCACGAGGATGGCCAGTTCACCGCATGGCAGCTCGCGCAAGAGGCGCGCCACGTCGTAGCCATTCATGTGCGGCAAGCCGATGTCGAGCAGGATGACGCGTGGCATGAAGCTTTGCGCCATTTCAATACCAGCGGCGCCGTCGCAGGCCGTGCGCACTTCGTAGCCGAGGATGTCGAGCGCCAGCGCCAGGCTTTCGGCGGCGTCGGCGCTGTCGTCGATGACCAGCACTTTCCCTTCGCGCGTGCCGGCCAGCAGGCGCCGGTTCACCTCGGGCGGCGGTGCCAGCGGCACGGCCGGCAACGGCAGGCGCAATTCGAAGGTGCTGCCCCTCCCCACGCCATCGCTGTGCGCGCTGACCGTGCCACCGTGCAGTTCGGCCAGCCCGCGCACCAGCGACAGGCCGATGCCCAGGCCGCCCTGGGCGCGCGACAGCGCCGGTTCCAGTTGCGAAAACATGTCGAAGACGGTGTCCAGGTGCTCGGCAGCGATGCCGATGCCCGAGTCGCGCACGGTGATGTGCACCTCGTCCGCCGTGCAAGCCACATTCAGCCAGATGCTGCCGTCCGGCGGCGTGTACTTGACGGCATTGGTCAGCAGGTTGGCGATCATCTGCCCCAGGCGCGTGGCGTCGGCATCGAGCCAGATGGCGTGCGGCCACTGCGCCACGTGCACCTCGTGGCCGGCTTGCGCCGCCATGGCCGCCACGCTGTGCAGGGCCGCTTCCACCACGGGCGCCAGTTCCACGCTGGCGCAGCGCAATTCCAGGCGGCCCCGCGTGATGCGCGACACTTCCATCAGATCGTCGACCAGGTGCGTCATGTGGCCCACCTGGCGTCCCAGCACGTCGCGCACCCAGCACAATTGCGGGTCGTCCAGCTGCGCCAGGCGCAACACTTCCAGCACGTTGCGCATGGGCGCCAGCGGGTTGCGCAGCTCGTGCGCCAGGGTAGCCAGGAACTCGTCCTTGCGCCGGTCGGCGGCCGCCAGCTGCTCGTTGAGCTCGCCGGCCTCCCTGCGCGCCAGCTGCAGCTGCTGCTCGTATTTGCGGCGGTCGCTGGCGACGAAGACGGCGATCTCGTCATAGCGCACGCCGCCATGTTCGCGCCGCACGGCGTTGAACAGCATGGGAATCGACTGCCCCTGGCGCTGGCGCATGTCGAGCAGCACTTCCGACACGCTGCCCTGCACCTGCATCAGCGGCAGCCAGTGCGTCTGATGGAACACGCGCCCGCCGATGGTCAGCAAGTCCTGCAGCGTCTTCTTGCCGATCAATTCACCGGCGCCATAGCCGAGCCAGCCGCAAAAGGTGGCGTTTGCCTGCACGATGGTGCCGTCGCTGGCGCACAGCAGCAGGCCGCAGGCCGCGTGCTGGAACAGGGTTTGGGCGTCGGGCAAGGAAGGCGTGGACATGGAGTCGCGCATCACAGGTGCAGGCCGTCGAGAAAATGGCGGATGGCGCGGTAGCTGGCGTCGGGCGCGCTCATGTGCGGGCAATGGCCTATATTCTCGACCACCTGCAGGCTGCTGGACGGCAGCATCGCATGCAGGTAATCGCCCACCGGCCGCGGCGCGATGAAGTCGTCGCTGCATTGCACGATCAGGGCCGGCGTGGTGTTGCGCGGCAGGATGGCCCGGTGGTCGGACAGAAAGGTCGCCTGGGCAAAATGCCGGGCGATGGCCGGGTCGGTGCGGCAAAAGCTGCGCGTCAGGTCTTCGCCCAGCGCCGGCTGCCCGGGCGCGCCCATGATGGCGGGCGCCAGCGTGCCGGCCCAGCCCAGGTAATTGCTGTCCATGGCGCTGAGCAGGTCGTCAATGTCGGCGCGCGTAAAACCGCCGCGGTAGCCAGTGGCAGGTTCATCTATATAGCAGGGCGATGGCGCCAGCATGACTTGGGCGGCGAACAGCTCGGGCGCGGCGATGCTGGCCAGCAAGCCGGTCATGGCGCTGACGGAATGACTGATGCACACCACGGGACCGCCGGTGGCATCGGCCACGGACGCCACCACGGCGCGCAAGTCGTCCGCGTAGCCGTCGAGCGTCGCGTAGCGCCGCGTGTCGTAGGCGGCCAGGTCCGACTGGCCGCTGCCCACCAGGTCGAACAATACCGTACGGTAGTGCTGGCGGAACTGCGGTTCCAGGTAGCGCCACATTGTCTGATCGCAACCGAAACCATGGACAAACACCAGGGTCGCCGGCCCTTCACCAGCCACACGGACGTTGTTGCGAATCTGAATATGCATGCCCACCCCGTTCACTTGTTTCCGCAGATTGTTTCCGCAGAAATACATTTCTTATTAAATTTCTACGCAAGAATACCCCAGCCGGCCACAATGCGCCACCCTTGAGCCCGCATCAGCCACGTGCGCTTCCTCGTGGCGACAGCACGCCAGCCCGCCATCGCCTTTCTGGCAAGTGACTTTCATTTGAATAGTCACTGTCATTCCGGCATGCAGCTTAATCCCGCGCCCAGCTCCGCACATAATCCAAAACCAGGCATATCCGGCCGCGCAGATAATGCCTGTCGTCAATACGGCAGAAAACTCACAGATATTCACACCCCGCCATTTCATTTAAACCTAAAGCATTTTTATGCGCAGATGGCGGCCACTTCATGAAAGTTAGCGATTCCTCCTTTCGACATTCATATTTTCCGCCTCATCACATACCATAGTTTTGATAGTAAATATCTACCGAGTCGCATTAAATTATTTTATTTTCATATGCGCTTTCCTTATTTTGCAATTTGAATATAGGAAATCACTTATATCAAAAATGAATGATGAAGATGATAATTTCCGTGAATATACGGAAACGATGTTTAATACTTAAGCAATTATTAAATTGCTGACTATTAGTATCTTTTTCTGCGATCAGGCGACTGTGAAATGCCGAATGCATCGGGCTTACGACGCTTCGCAACAACATTCAGACCGGCAGCGTGCCACAACTAGAATGCATTTAGCCCCTGTGACGATCGTAAATTTTGCTCATCCACATCATGACAGAATTTTTCATTAATATTTCATACATTTCAGTACATTATTTCATCATTATGAATATTTAAAGTATTTTCGATGTTTTTGATAATTACTAAAAATTACAAGTAGTTAACATGGTTTCATGGCTGACATCTGCATCTCTTATCAATTTACCCACTGTCGCAACCCTGCCTTATTCTCGTGCGCTGCACCATTTTTTTCCACCCCAGTATTTCCCCATCGCCGCATCGCTGCAGCCCGCATTAGGGCTTGCGCACCTGCCAAATAATTCTTATCGGCAAGCCATTCATTGCACCAGGATTGTGCATGTGCGTGACCGTCCGGATATTCACGCGCCGATATAAGCACCGTTTCGCGGCCTCACCGAGATTAGCAAAACAACCTTGATCATGGCGCCCGCCCGTGCGCACGAATAATCGAAAACTTAGCCAAAAAATCATTATCAGGCCCAAGTGTTGTTATTAAGTTGAAAACACCAAGATGCCCGGGAAATGAAAATCCCGATGCTATATTCGCAACGCTGATTTCCCGCCCCGATCCCGTACCAGTCTCTTTTGGCACGGACCGGACTGACTCACCGCCCCATTTTTCGGTGTACACCATGGCTCTGACAGACTATTTCGACACTCTTCGGCTAAGCCGCCAGGCAAGTGCCACGCCAGGCCCCGGCCTTCTCCCCGCCCTGACGCAGGAGCAGGCCGGCATCTGGCGCCAGCATTTGCACGGCGCCCCCGTCCTGCTGGAACTGCCCGGCGAACGATCCCGCCCGGCCCGCCAAAGCTGGCGCATGGGCAGCGTGCCCTTCACCCTCGATACGGATACCGCCTCGCGCTTGCGGCAGCTGGCCCAAAGCAACGGCACGCAGATGCCGGCCGCGCTGCTCGCCGCCTGGAGCGCCTTCCTGTGCCGTCTCAGCGGCCAGCAAGACCTGGTCATCGGCGTGGCCGGGCATGGCGGCATGGCGCCGCTGCGTTTGCGTCTCGACGACGCCAGCACGGGCCACAGCCTGCTGGCGCAGGCCGCTGCCGCACTGGCCATGGCCGAGCGCCACCCCGTGTGCCTGGCGCAGCTGGCCGAAACGCTGCAGCCGCCGCGCAGCGAGAGTTTCCATGCGCTGTTCCAGGCCGTGCTGGCCTACGGTTCGCGGGTCATGGCAGAAGCGCAGGAAACGCCGTTCGACCTGGCGCTGGTGCTGGCCGACGCCAGCGGCGATGGCCGCCTTGCGGGCCGCATCGACTTCGCGCTGGACCTGTTCGACGCGGACGGCATCGCCGGCTGGGCGCAGAATTTCCAGCAGCTGCTGCGCTCACTGCTGGCCGATCCCGCCCTGCCGCTGGTGCGACTGGACCTGCTGCCGCCCGCGCAGCGGCAGATGCTGCTGCACGACTGGAACGCCAGCGGCCTGGCCCTGGGTCCGCTGCGCAATGCGCACGATTTCGTCGATGCACAGGCGGTCCGCACGCCGCAGCGCACGGCCATCGTGCATGGCGGCCATCGCGTCAGCTACGGCGAGCTGGCGCGCCGCGCCGACGGCGTCGCCGCGCGCCTGATGGAACTGGGCGTGCAGCCGGGCGACCTGGTCGGCCTGCATTTGCACCGCGGACCGCAACTGGTGGCCGGCCTGATGGGCATCCTCAAGGCGGGCGCCGCCTACGTGCCTCTCGACCCGGCCTATCCGGCCGAACGGCTGGCCTTCATGCTCGACGATTCCGGCGCGCGCCTGGTGCTCGGTGAACACGCGCTGCAGGCGCAACTGCCAGCCGGCGCGCGCACATTCGTCGCCATCGACGACATCGCCGAGCGGGCGGAGGACGCGCCGACCGTCAGCGTGGCCGTCGATCCCGCCTCGCCCGCCTACGTGATCTACACGTCCGGCTCCACTGGCCGCCCCAAGGGCGTGCTGCTGCCGCACCGCGCGCTGGTGAATTTTTTCGGCGCCATGCTGCACCAGCCGGGCATGACGGACGGCGACACCATCTGCGCCGTGACCACCCTGTCCTTCGACATCGCCGTGCTCGAGCTGCTGCTGCCGTTCACCGTCGGTGCCAGCGTCGCCATCGCCGACACGGCCACGGCTGCCGATGGCCTGGCGCTGGGAGAACTGATCGACGCCTGCGGCGCCACCCTCGTGCAAGCGACGCCCGCCACCTGGCGCATGCTGCTCGATTCGGGCTGGAAGGGCCGCCACGGCTTGCGCATCATCAGCGGCGGCGAGCCGATGACGCGCGAACTGGCCGACGGCTTGCTGGCGCGCGTGGGCCAATTGTGGAATCTGTACGGCCCCACCGAGACGACCATCTATTCGACGGGCGAACAGGTGCTGCCCGGCGATGGCCTGATCACCATCGGCAAACCGGTCAGCAATACCCAGGTCTACCTGGTCGACCGCCATTTGCAGCCGGTGCCCGTGGGCGTGCCTGGCGAACTGCTGATCGGCGGCCTGGGCGTGGCCATCGGCTACCATGCGCGGCCCGAACTGACGGCGGAAAAATTCATCGCCGATGCGTTTTCCGGCGCGCCGGGCAGCCGCCTGTACCGCACGGGCGACCTGGTGCGCTGGACGCGCGACGGCCGCCTGGACATGCTGGGCCGCATCGACAACCAGGTCAAGCTGCGCGGCTTCCGCATCGAGCTGGGCGAAATCGAGGCCGTGCTGGCCAGCCATCCCGCCTGCCGCCAGGCCGTGGTGGTGTGCCGCGAAGACCGTCCCGGCGACAAGCGCCTGGCCGCATACGTGCGCGCCGATGCCAACATGACGCAGGCGGACGGCGCCGCCTTCATCGCCAGCCTGCGCGCGCAACTGGCGCAGGCCGTGCCGGCCTACATGGTGCCGCCCGCGTTCGTGCTGCTCGAGCAGTTTCCCATGACGCCGAACGGCAAGGTCGACCGCCGCGCCCTGCCCGTGCCTGGCCGCGCCGCGCTGTCCGGACGCCAGGTGGAAGCGCCGCTGGGCCTGCAGGAAATGCTGGTGGCGCGCCTGTGGCGCGAACTGCTGGGGCTTGAACAGGTGGGCCGGCATGACGATTTCTTCGAACTGGGCGGCCATTCGCTGCTGGCCGGCCAGCTGGTGTCGCGCCTGCGCAAGGCCAGCGGCACGGCCCTGACCCTGGGCCAGCTGTTTGGCGCGCCCACGGTGGCCGGCCTGGCCGCCCTGCTCGACAGCGCGCCCGCCGGCGCCGTCCTGCCGCAGCTGGCGGCACAAGCCACGCCCGCCGGCGAACAGGTGGCACTGTCGTACACGCAGCAGCGCCTGTGGTTCCTGAACCAGCTCGATGCGGCCGCCGGCGCCGCCTACCACATGCCGGTGGCGTGGCGCCTGCGCGGCCCGCTGCAGGCCGATGCGCTGCGCCTGGCGCTCGACGCCCTGCTGCGCCGCCATGCCATCCTGCGCACGCATTTCGGCGCCAGCGACGGCGTGCCGCACCAGATAGCCGGCGCGCCGTTTGCCTTCCCCCTGCGCCAGGCGGACATTTCCCACCTGCCGCCAGGCCAACGCGAGGCGGCCGCCGCAGCCCTGCATGCGCAAGAAATCGCGCAGCCCTTCGACCTGGCGCGCGGCCCGCTGCTGCGCGCCCTGCTGCTGCGCCGCGCGGCCGACGAGCACGAACTGCTGCTGGTGCAGCACCACATCATCAGCGATGGCTGGTCGCTGGGCATCCTGTGCGGCGAACTGGCGGCGCTGTACGCGGCCTTCAGCGCCGACCTGCCCGACCCGCTGCCGCCGCCCGCGCTGCAATATGCCGACTACGCGCGCTGGCAGCGCCATGCCGCGCATGCGGCGCCGCTGCAGGTGCAGCAAGCGTACTGGCGCGCGCAGCTCGACGGCGCGCCAGCCCTGCTGGAGCTGCCGCTCGAGCATCCGCGTCCCGCGCGCCAGAGCTACCGGGGCGCGCGCCTGGCCTTCGCCCTCGATGCGCCGCTGGCCGAAGCGCTGCGCCGCCTCAGCGCCCGCCATGGCGCCACGTTGTTCATGACCTTGCTCGCGGGCTGGAGCGCGCTGCTGGCGCGCCTGGGCGGCCAGGATGACATCGTCATCGGCACGCCCGTCGCCAACCGTCCGCTGCCCGAACTCGAAGCGCTGCCGGGCTTTTTCGTCAATACCCTGGCCCTGCGCGTGCGCCTGCACGGCGACCCCACGGTGGCGGAACTGCTGGCACGCATCCGCGCCACGGCGCTGTCGGCCTACGAACACCAGGACCTGCCGCTGGACCAGGTGGTCGATGCCGTCAAGCCCGTGCGCAGCCTGGCCTACAGCCCCCTGTTCCAGAGCGTCATGGCGCTCAACAACACGCCGGCGCCGGACGGCGACCAGCTCCTGTTCGACCCGCGCCCGCTGCCGCTGCCGCAGGCCAGCACGCACTTCGACCTGTCGCTGCTGCTCGACGACGACGGCCAGCATGTGTCCGGGCATATCGAATATGCGAGCGATTTGTTCGAGCATGACGGCATCGCGCGCCTGGCTGCCAGCCTGCAGGCCGTGCTGGCGGCCATGGCGAGCGACGAGACCATGGCCCTCAGCCGCCTGCCGCTGATGGATGCGGCGGCGCGCCGGCAAGTGCTGCTGGACTTCAACCGCGGCACGGTCGCGCCCACGCTGCAGTCCACGGTGCATGCGCGGTTCGAGCAGCAGGCGGCGCGCACGCCGCAGGCGCTGGCCCTGCGCCACGGCGCGCGCAGCCTGACGTATGCCGCGCTCGACGCGCAGGCCAACCGCCAGGCGCACGCGCTGCTGGCGGCCGGCGTGCAGCCGGGCCAGCGCGTGCTGGTGCTGCTCGAACGCAGCGATGCGCTGGTCTCCACCTTGCTGGCCATCCTCAAGGCCGGTGCCGCCTACGTGCCGGTGGAAGCGAATTGCCCGCCGCAGCGCCTGGCGCATATCCTTGCCGACGCCGCGCCCGCGCTGGTAGTCAGCAGCGCCGCGCTGGCGCAGCGCCTGCCGGCCGGCGGCCCGCCGCTGCTGCTGGTGGAAGCGGGCGGGGAACTGGCACAGGGCTTGCCCGCCAGCGCGCCTGCCGTCAGCGGCATCGATGCGGCAGCGCTGGCCTACGTGATGTATACCTCGGGCTCGACGGGCATGCCCAAGGGCGTGATGGTCGAGCACCGCAACATCGTGCGCCTGGCCGTCGACAGCGGTTTCGCGCCGCTGGCCAGCGGCGACCGCGTGGCCCATTGCGCCAACCCCGCGTTCGACGCCGCCACCTGGGAGCTGTGGGCGCCGCTGCTGAACGGCGCCTCGGTGCTGGTGCTCGACCACGACACCGTGCTCGATCCCGCCCGCTTCAACCGCGCACTGGTCGATGGCGGCGTGACGGCCCTGTGGCTGACGGCGGGCCTGTTCCATGAGTACGCGGACGCGCTGGAAGAAGCGTTCGGCAGCCTGCGCTGGCTGCTGGCCGGCGGCGACGTGCTCGATCCGCAGGTGGTGGCGCGGGTGATGGGCAAGGCGCATCCGCCGCGCCAGCTGCTCAATGGCTATGGCCCGACGGAGACGACGACGTTTGCCACCACCTATGCCGTGACGGGCGCGCCGCACGAGGCGCGGGCCATTCCCATCGGCCGGCCGATCGGCAACACGCAGGTGTACCTGCTCGATCCGCTGGGCCAGCCCGTGCCGGTGGGCGTGCCGGGCGAACTGCATATCGGCGGCGACGGCGTGGCGCGCGGCTACCTGAACCTGCCGCAGCACAGCGCCGAGCGCTTCATCGCCGACCCGTTTTCCCTGCAGCCGGGCGCGCGCCTGTACCGCAGCGGCGACCTGGGCAAGTGGCGCGCCGACGGCACGATCGAATTTGCCGGCCGCAATGACTTCCAGCTGAAGATCCGCGGCTACCGCATCGAGCCGGGCGAGATCGAGACGCGGCTGGCCGCCTGCGCCGGCGTGCGCGAAGCACTGGTGCTGGCGCGCGAGGACAGCCCCGGCGACAAGCGCCTGGTGGCTTACCTGACGCTGGCCGTCGGCGTCGACGTGGCCGGTTTTGACGTGGCCGGCGTGCGCGAAGCGCTGCGCGCCCAGCTGCCCGCCTACATGCTGCCATCGGCCTTTGTCGTGCTGGAACGCTGGCCGCTGAACGCCAACGGCAAGGTGGACCGCCATGCCTTGCCCGACCCGGCCGGCGTGACAGCGCCGGCGACAGCTGCCGTGCCCCTGTCCGCCGAGCAGGAGGTGCTGGCGCAGCTGTGGCGCCCGCTGCTGCGCCTGGCCAGCGTGGCGCCCGACGACAGCTTTTTCGACATCGGCGGCAATTCGCTGCTGGCGACGCGGCTGGTGGCGCGCATCGGCCAGCACTACGCCATCGATTTTCCGCTGCGCGCCGTATTCGACTCGCCGCGGCTGGCGCAGATGGCCGATGCCGTCGCGCTGCAGCTGGCCAGCCAGCATGCGGACGCGCTCGACGAACTTCTCAAACAACTTGACAACCTGAGCGACGAACAGGCCAGCGCGCAATTGCAGCATGCGCCCGCGCCCGCCGGCAGCTCGCCTATCCTGGGATGATGACATGACCGATTTGAACCAACGCCTGGCCGGCCTTTCGCCGGAAAAACGCGCGCTGCTGATGCAGCAGCTGAGCAAGCAGACGGCGCCCGCCGCGCGCAAGGAAATCACGCGCCAGCCACGGCCCGCGCGCATTCCCGTCTCGCATGCGCAGAACCGCCTGTGGTTCCTGGAACAGATGGACCCGAATTCAGCCACCTACAACGTGCCGTCGGCCATGTGGATGCGCGGCCGGCCCGACTGCGCCATCCTGCAGCGCAGCCTCGATGAAATCGTGCGCCGCCATGAAGTGCTGCGCACGGCCATCGTCACCGACGACGTCGGCCCGCAGCAGCACATCCTGCCGCCGGCACCCGTGCCGCTGCGCCGCGTCAGCCTGGAGCACCTGCCGGCCGCGCAGCGGCGCGAGGAAGCGGCCGCGCTGGCGCAGCAGGAGGCGGGCACGCCGTTCAATTTCAGCACGGGGCCGCTGCTGCGCGCCGTGCTCATCAGCCTGGACGAGGAACAGCACCTGTTCGTCATGAACGGCCACCATATCGCGCTCGACGGCTGGTCCTACACCATCATCTACACGGAACTGTGCCAGCTGTACGACGCCTATTACGCGGGCTTGCCGTCGCCGCTGGCGGACGTGCCGCTGCAGTACGCCGACTACACGCTGTGGCAGAACGCCCTGCTTGACGACGAAGGCGAAACCATGCGCAAGCAGTTCGCCTACTGGCAGCAGCGCCTGGTCAGCCATCCGCCGGTGCTGGAACTGCCCGGCGACCGCCCGCGCCCGGCGCAGCAAAGCCGGCGCGGCGCGGCCTCCGTGCACCGCCTCGACCCGACCCTGTACGACGGCCTGAAACGCCTGAGCCGCCAGGAAGGCGCGACGCCGTTCATGGTGTTTGCCACCGCCTTCAAGGCGCTGCTGGCGCGCTACACGGGCCAGCTCGACCTCATCATCGGCATGGGCGTGGCCAACCGGCCGCGCCAGGAACTCGAAGCGCTGGTGGGCTTTTTCGCCAATACCCTGGCGCTGCGCACGGACCTGAGTGGCGACCCCACCTTCCGCGAGCTGCTGGCGCGCGTCAAGGATGGCACCCTGGGCGCATATGCGCACCAGGACATGCCCGTCGAACGCCTGCTCGACGTGCTGAAGATCGACCGTTCGCTGAGCCACTCGCCGCTGTTCCAGGTGATGCTGTTCTTCCAGAACTTCCCGTCCGAGGAGATCCGCCTGCAAGGGCTGGTGCTGTCGCCGATCGAGCCCGGCGTCATTTCGTCCGGCACCTCGCGCGTCGACCTGACCCTGTTCGCCAGCGAGGAAAACAATGGCCTGGCCATGTACATCGAGTACGCGACCGACCTGTTCGACGCGTCCACCATCGCCGCCATGGCAGGCCACCTGCAGCAGCTGCTGCAAAGCGCGCTGGGCGACCCGGACCGCCGCCTGTCCGAACTGGAACTGCTCACGCCCGCCGAGCGCCGCAGCGTGCTGCATGACTGGAACGACACGGCGCGCGCGCTGCCGGCCGGCGGCCCGCTGACGGCGCACGCGCTGTTCGAGGCGCAGGCGGCGCGCACGCCGCAGGCCATCGCGCTGTCGCACCTGGGCCGCGAACTCAGTTATGCGGAACTCGACCAGCGCGCCGATGCGCTGGCGCGCCACCTGCTGGCGCGCGGCGTGCAGCCGGGCGAGCTGGTGGGCCTGTTCGTCAAGCGCTCGCCCGACATGCTGGTGGCGCTGCTGGGCATCCTCAAGGCGGGCGCCGCCTACGTGCCGCTCGACCCGATCTACCCGGCCGAGCGCATCGCCTTCATGCTCGACGATGCGCAGACGCGCTTTGTCGTCACGCAGCGCGCGCTGGCGCCGCTGCTGCCGGCCAGTGGCCCGGCCCTGGTGCTGCTGGAAGAAGCGCGCCTGAACGAAGTGGCGCCGCCGGCGCAGGTGCCGGCCGGCGAGACGGCCTACGTGATCTACACCTCCGGCTCCACCGGCCGTCCCAAGGGCGTGCGCCTGCCGCACAGTGCCGTCGTCAACTTCCTGCTGGCGATGATGGAGCGGCCGGGCATCACGGCCGCCGACCGCCTGTGCGCCGTGACCACACTGTCGTTCGACATCGCCGTGCTGGAACTGCTGCTGCCGCTGGCCGTGGGCGCGCGCATCGAGATCGCCGACCCGGCCACGGCGGCCGACGGCATGGAGCTGGCGCGATTGCTCGACAGTTCGCAGGCCAGCATGCTGCAAGCGACGCCCGCCACCTGGCGCATGCTGCTCGACGCCGGCTGGCAAAGCCGTCCCGGCATGGCCATGCTGTGCGGCGGCGAAGCGCTGAGCCGCGAACTGGCCGACCGCCTGCTGGCCGGTGGCGGCACCTTGTGGAATATGTACGGCCCCACGGAAACGACGATCTGGTCCAGCGTGGAAAAAATCGCCGCGGACGGCGCGCCGATCGCCATCGGCCGCCCCATCGCCAATACGCGCCTGTATGTGGCGGACGCCTTCCTGCAGCCGCTGCCGCCCGGCATTCCGGGCGAACTGCTGATCGGCGGCGCCGGCGTGGCGCAGGGCTACCATGCGCGGCCCGAGCTGACGGCGGAAAAATTCCTCGCCGATCCGCATTCGCCGGAACCGGGCGCGCGCCTGTACCGTACGGGCGACCTGGCGCGCTGGAGCCGCGACGGCAACATGGAAGTGCTGGGCCGCATCGACAACCAGGTCAAGCTGCGCGGCTACCGCATCGAACTGGGCGAGATCGAATCCGTGCTGGCCGAACAGCCGGGCGTGCGCCAGGCAGTCGTCATCTGCCGCGAAGACCGGCCTGGCGACAAGCGCCTGGTGGCCTACCTGCTGTCGCACGCGGACCAGCTGCTGCAGGCAGCCGCCCTGCGCGACGCCATCGCGCCGCAGCTGCCCGACTACATGCTGCCCTCGGCCTACGTGATGCTCGATCACTTGCCGATGACGCCGAACGGCAAGGTCGACCGCAACGCCCTGCCCGTGCCCGACATCGAGGCGGCCCCCGGCGACAGCTATGTCGCGCCGCGCAATGGCGACGAGGAGCTCCTGTGTGGCCTGTGGCAGGAGGTGCTGGGCCTGGAACGCGTGGGCATCGAGGACAACTTCTTCAAGCTGGGCGGCCACTCGCTGCTGGCCACGCAGCTGGTGATGCGCGCGCAAAAAGCGTTTGGCGGCGAACTCAGCCTGCGCTTGCTGTTCGAGGCGCCCACCGTGGCGGCCTTCGGCGCGGCCCTGATGCGCAACCGCCTCGACAGCGTGGATGCGGGCGACCTGGCCAGCATGCTGGACCAGCTTGAAGGTCTTTCGGACGACAACATCGAAGCGCTGCTGGGCGGCGCACTGGAAAACACATGAGCCAATCCCCGATTCACGACGACCCGCGCCTGGCGCGGCTCACGCCGCAGCAGCTGGCCCTGCTGCGCCAGCGCCTGGCCGCCGGCGCCGCGCCGCAAATTTCCCTGCGCGACGCCGTGCGCGCGCTGCCGCCGCTGGCCGACGGCACGCCGCTGCCGCAGTCGCCGGCACAGCAGCGCATGTGGTTCTTCGAACGGCTGCAGCCGGGCACGGGCGCGTATCACCTGTACCAGCACTGCCGCCTGAGCGGCGCGCTGGACGCCGCCGCGCTGGAAGCGGCGTTTGCCGCCATCGTGGCGCGCCATGCGGCGCTGCGCACGGGCTTTGGCGAAGCCGGCGGCCAGCCGCTGCAGACGGTGGCCGCGCACGCGCCGTTCACCTTGGCCCGGCTCGACCTGTCGCACCTCGATGCCGCCGCCGCACGGGCGGCCGCGCTGGACTACGCGGGCGCCGAGACGCAGCACCCGTTCGACCTGGCCCGCCCGCCGCTGCTGCGCGCCAGCCTGGTAACCCTGGCGCCGCAGGAATACGCGCTGGTGGTGGTGCTGCACCATATCATCGCCGACGCCTGGTCGATCAACGTGCTGTATGGCGAACTGCAGGCGCTGTACCGCGCCCACGCCTCGGGTGCGCCAGCGCCGCTGGAGGTGCTGCCAGCGCTGCCGCTGGCCTTCCCCGACATCGTGCGCTGGCAAGCCTCGCCGCCGCGCCAGGCCGCGCTGGCACGCCAGGTGGCGTTCTGGCACCAGGCCCTGGCCGGCAGCAGCGGCTTGCTGGAACTGCCGGCCGACGCGCCGCGCGGCCCCAGCCTGTCGCCCGTCGGCGAGCGCTACGCCTTTGCCGTGCCGCCCGCCCTGTCGCAAGCCGTGAAAGCCCTGGCGCAGGCCGAGGGCGCCACCCTCTTCATGGCCCTGCTGTCGGCCTTCCAGGTGCTGCTGGCGCGCCTGGCCAACCAGGACGACGTGGTGGTCGGCACGCCCGTAGCCAACCGCAATGCGCCCGAATGCGAACCGCTGATCGGCCTGTTCGTCAATACCCTGGCCCTGCGCGCCGACCTGTCCGACGATCCCGCCTTTAACGCCCTGCTGGCGCGCAACCGCCAGCACTTCCTCGACGCGCTCGCGCATGCGGAAGCGCCGCTGGAGCGCATCGTCGACGGCTTGCAGATCGAACGCGTGCCGGGCCGCAGTACCCTGTTTCAGACCATGTTCGTGCTGCAGGCGCCAGCGGCCAGCGCCAGTGAAGAAGAAGCGCAGGCGGCCTGGCACGGCTTGCGTCCCGGCCCGTTCGAGCCGCCGTTCAAGGCGGCCCGCTTCGAGATCACCCTGTCGATGGTGGAAGCCGACGGCGCGCTGTGCGGCGTCATCGACTACAGCGTGGCGCTGTTCGAAGCGGCCACCATCGCCCGCATGGCGGAACAGTTCACGCAGCTGCTGGCCTCCATCGTCGAGGCGCCCGCCACGCCCGTGTCGCGCCTGGCCCTGCTGCCGGCCGCGCAGCGGGCACAGCTGCTGGCCCTGGGCGACGGCGGCACACCGGTCGATGCGCAGGACTTGCCCGATGGCGGCCTGTATGCGCTGGTGGCGCGCCAGGCCGCACGCGCGCCGCTGGCCATCGCCATCGCCGATGACGGCACCAGCTTGCGCTACGGCGAACTGGTCTTGGCCGTGAACGCGCTGGCGGCGCGGCTGCAGGCGGCGGGCGCCGGCCCTGGCAGCCACGTGGCGCTGCTGGCAGACCGCTCGGCGGCCGCCCTGGTGGGCCTGCTCGCCATCGTGGCGTGCGGCGCCGCCTACGTGCCGCTCGACCCCGCGCTGCCCGAGGCGCGCCTGCGCTTCATGCTGGACGATGCCGGCGCCATCGCCCTCGTCGCGCCGCCGGCCGCGCAGGCACAGGCACTGAGCATTGCCGGCCAGCTGCCCGTGCTGGCCACGGATGCGCCGCCGGACGCCACGCCGTTCGCCGCGCCACGCATCGACGGCGCCACGCCCGCCTACCTGATGTATACCTCCGGCTCGACGGGCACGCCGAAAGGCGTGCGCGTCAGCCAGGCCAATGTGCTGCATCTGCTGCACGCGTTTGTCCACGTCCACGACCTGGCCGGCCAGCGCGTGCTGATGATCCCGCCGCTGCAGTTCGACGCTTCCGTCGGCGACATCTTCCCCGCGCTGGCCGCCGGCGCCACCCTGGTGCTGCACGGCGCGCCGAACCAGCTGGGCGCGGCGGAACTGGAAGCGTATTGCGCGCGCCACGCCGTCACGGCCATCGACGCGCCGGCCGCCCTGTGGCGCCGCTGGACGGACGCTTTCGACGGCGCCGGCAATGCCACGGGCAGCGTGCTGCCCGGCCTGCGCCTGATGATGTTCGGCGGCGAAGCCGTGCCCGTGGAACAGGTGCGCCGCTTCGCCCGCCTGACGGGCAAGCGCGTGCGCCTGTGCAACCACTACGGCCCCACCGAGGCCACCGTCTGCGCCACCACCTTCAGCAGCGTGGACGGCGCCGGCCTGGAAGGCAGCGACCTGCCCATCGGCCAGCCGCTGCCCGGCGTACGCGCCTATGTGCTGGACCGCCATCTGCAGCTGGCGCCGCGCGGCGTGGCCGGCGAGCTGGCCATCGGCGGCGCCGGCGTGGCGGCCGGCTACCACCGTGCCCCCGAATTGACGGCCGAACGCTTCGTGCCCGACCCCTACGCTCCGCAGCCAGGGGCGCGCATCTACCGCAGCGGCGACCTGGCGCGCTGGAACAGCGACGGCAGCCTGCAATTTCTGGGCCGGCGCGACCACCAGGTCAAGCTGCGCGGCGTGCGCATCGAGCTGGGCGAAGTGGAAAGCGCGCTGCTGGCCTGCGACGGCGTGCAGGCGGCCGTCGCCACGGTGCTGGAAGTGGCGCCCGGCGACAAGCGCCTGGTGGCGTATTTCACAGGTCCCGGCGTGACGGCCGCCGCCCTGCGCAGCGACTTGGCAGCGCGCCTACCGGACGCCATGCTGCCGGCCATCTTTGAACGCCTGGAAGCGCTGCCGCTGACGGGCAACGGCAAGATCGACCGGCGCGCCCTGCCCGCCCCCACGCAGGCGCTGCACGCGCTGGCGGCGCGCAGCATCGTCGCGCCGGCCACGCCCACCGAACAGCGCATGCTGGACGTCTGGCAGGCATTGCTGGGCCGCGAAGGCCTCAGCACGGACGATGAATTCTTCAGCGCCGGCGGCGATTCCCTGCTGACCCTGCCCCTGGTATTCCAGCTGCAGCGCGCCTTTGGCGTCGACGTGCCGCTGACGGCCGTGTTTTCCGCGCCCAGCATCGCCGCCCTGTCGCGCGTGGTGGACGACTTGCTGGCCGGCGTCGCCGCGCCCGCGCTGGACCTGGCCGCGCAAGCCGTGCTGCCGCCCGACATCGACGCGGCGCGCGCCACGCCGCGCCATGCGGGTGCGCCACGCGCCATCCTCGTCACGGGCGCCACGGGGTTCCTGGGCGCCTGGCTGCTGCGCGACCTGCTCGACGCCAGCGCCGCGCAGCTGCTGTGCCTGGTGCGCGCCGACGACGCCATCGACGGCGCGCGGCGCCTGCGCGCCAACCTGCGGCAGTACGGCCTGTGGCAGGACAGCGATGCGGCGCGCCTGACGCCCTTGCCGGGCGACCTGGCCGCGCCGCGGCTGGGCTTGACGGACGACGGCTACGCCACCGTGGCCAGCCAGGCGGACGCCATCGTGCACAACGGCGGCCAGGTCAACTTCCTCGCGCCATATGCCAGCCTGGCGCCGGCCAACGTGGGCGGCACGCTGGAAGTGCTGCGCCTGGCCACCACGGGCCCGCTGAAAGCCGTGCACATGGTCTCGACCCTGGGCGTGTACGTCAGCGCCGACTATCTTGATGCCACGGTGCGCGAAAGCGACGCGCCGCCCACGGCCGACAGCCAGCAAGGCGGCTACAACCAGAGCAAATGGGTGGCGGAACAGCTGGCCCTGGCGGCGCGCGCACGCGGCGTGCCCGTGGCGCTGTACCGGCCGGCCCGCATCACGGGCGACAGCGGCAGCGGCAGCGCCAACCTGGGCGACTATTTCAGCAGCTGGGTCAAGGGCTGCGCGCAGCTGGGCATGGTGCCCGACATCGCCGGCGCCAGCTACGACATGGCGCCCGTCAACCATGTCAGCGCCGTCATCGCCCGCCGCGTGCTGGCGCAGAACGGCGGCGGCGCCGACGGCACCTGGCATTTCCTCAATCCCGCGCGCCTGCCGACCAGCGCCCTGGTGGAAGGCTTGCGCGCCGCCGGCCACCCGGTGCGGCTGGTCGATTACGCGCAATGGCGCGCGGCCCTGCAGCAGGCCGTGAGCGCAGGCCAGGCAAATGCCCTGGCCAGCTTCGCCGCCCTGTTCCCCGAGCAGGCGGACGCGCGCGAGCCAGGCTTCGACTGCGGCGCCACCGAACGCATGGCCGCCGCGCTGGGCCACGTCTGCCCGCCGGCCGACGGCGCCCTGTTCGCCACCTACCTCGCCTATATGCAACGGCAGAGCTACCTGCCGGCCATCGGCGCCACACCACAAGAAAGGGCCTGCGCATGACCACCTCCACTCGCCGCTATGCGGGCTTGCGCGACTTTTTGCTGATCTGGTTCGGCCAGATGACGTCGGGCATCGGCTCGCGCCTGTCCAGCTTTGCGCTGGGCATCTGGGTTTTGCGCACGACGGGGTCGACCACCCAGTTCGCGCTGATCTTCGTTGCCATGGCCGTGCCGGCGCTGCTGATCGCGCCGTTCGCTGGCGCCCTCGTCGACCGCTGGGACCGGCGCCGCATCATGCTGTGCTGCGACATCGTCTCGGCCAGCGCCCAGCTGGTGCTGGCGGCCCTGCTGATGAACAGCCAGCTGGCCATCTGGCACATTTACCTGTGCGTGGGCGCCACGGCGCTGGCCAACGCCTTCCACGGCCCCGCCTACGCGTCGAGCATCCCGCTGCTGGTGCCGCACGGCCAGCTGAGCCGGGTCAACGGGCTGGTGCAGACGGGCGGCGCCATCGCCCAGGTGGCCGGACCGCTGCTGGCGGGCGTGCTGGTGAGCCTGATCAGCCTGCCTGGCGTGCTGCTGATCGACGCCCTGTCGTTTGTGGCCGCCTTCATCGCCATGCTGATGGCGCGCATCCCCCGCCCGCCGCGCAGCAAGGAAAGCGAAGGACAAAGCCTGTGGCGCGAAGCGGCGACGGGCTGGCGCTATGTGCGCGAACGCAGCAGCCTGTTCGGCCTGCTGCTGGTGTTCGGCACCTGCAATTTCCTGTTCGGCATCGCCGCCATCACCATCACGCCGCTGGTGCTGTCGATGGCCGATCCGGCCCTGCTGGGCGTGCAGATGTCGATCGGCGGCGCCGGCCTGCTGCTGGGCGGCGTACTGATGGCGGCATCGGGCGGCATGAAGAAGCGCATCAACGGCGTGCTGGGCTTTTCCCTGCTGGCGGGACTGGCCCTGGCCGCGCACGGCCTGGCGCCATCGTTCGTGCTGGTGACGGCGGCCGGCTTCATCTTCTTCCTGACCCTGCCCGTGATCAGCGCCTCGAACGATTCGCTGTGGCAAAGCAAGGTGCCGCCCGGCCTGCAGGGGCGCTGCTTCGCCATCCAGCGCGTGCTGTCGGAAGCGGCCATGCCCATCGGCTACTGCCTGGCGGGGCCGCTGGCCGAACACGTGTTCGAGCCGCTGCTGATGCCGGGCGGCGCCCTGGCCGGCTCCATCGGCCAGCTGATCGGCACGGGCGCGGGGCGCGGCATGGGCCTGATGTTCATCGTGCTGGGCCTGGCGATGAGCCTGGTTGCCATGCTGGCCTACAGCATCCCCGCCCTGCGCCGCGCCGACGAGCTGCCCGACGCCTGGACCCAGCCGCCGCCGGCGGCCGAAGGGGACGCGCAGCCCGCCTGATTCTTTCCCGGTAGTACCAAGCTGAATGAAAAAGCGCTGCCACGCAGCGTTGTGGGGACGCTTTTTCTTCAAAAACGCAATGCAATAACAAATAAACAACGATGTTGACCACGACCTCGCAACAACCACGACCCACTGGAGCAAGCAAGATGACTGACACAGACATGCTGCACACGGCACCGGCGCCCAAAAAGTGCCCGGTCGCCCATCACGACAACCAAGCCGCCGCGGCGCACGGTCCAGGTTACGGACTGATGCGCGTTTCCCAGGTGGCGCGCGACTATCCCAGCCATACGGCGCTGGCCAGCGTGCTGGAATGGATGCGCGCCTTCCTCGCCCGCAGCCACCCTGAACTGGGCCGCAAGGGTGCCGTTTGCCCTTTCGTGCCCGTGGCGCTGGAACAGGACAGCATTTGGATGGCCGAGATCGCCGAGCGCGAACCCACGCTCGACAGCATCTCGCGCGTGATCCTGTATTACCGCGACCTGTTCCTCGCCACCGAACCGACCAGCGGCCCGGACGCCATCAACAAGGCTTTCCTGGTGATCTTCCCCAACCTGGGCGCCGAGGGTGCGGGGGTGGTCGATGAAGTGCAGCAGCTGCTGAAGAAGGATTTCGTGGAAAAGGGCCTGATGCTCGGTGAATTCCATGCCAGCAACGAAAGCCCCGGCTTGCGCAATGCCGAATTCCGCCCGCTGCGCAGTCCCATCCCCATGCTGGCCATGCGCCACATGGTCGATTCGGACTTGCCCTTCCTGCTGCGCACGGCCTACGCGGCGCCCGTGCGGGCCGCCTATCTGCGCGCCTACCTATTCCGCCTGGCTGGCAGCCTGGGCTGGTCGCGCTTCGAGCAGGCGCTCGACGGCGTGGTGGCCGCTGAAATCGAACAGTGGCAGGCGCGCCTGGGCGAGCCCGATACCGATGCCGATGCTGCGGGAGAGATGGCATGAGCGCCGCCAACCACGTCCATCACGCCCACAACGTCCATAGCGGCCGTATCGCCATCGTCGGCGGCGGCCTGGCCGGCTCCTTGCTGGCGCTGGCGCTGGCGCGGCAAGGCCATGGCGTCGACGTGTATGAACGCCGGGCCGACCCGCGCCGCCAGGACAGCGCGGCGGGCCGCTCGATCAACCTGGGCCTGTCCAAGCGCGGCATGCAAGCGTTGCAGATGGTGGGACTGCTGGAACAGGTGCTGGCGCATGCCGTCGTCATGCGCGGGCGGGTCATCCACGCGCCGGACGGCAGCACGCGCTACCAGGCGTACGGCAAGGATGACAGCGAAGTGCTGCATTCGATCGACCGCAACCTGCTCAACCACCTGCTGCTGGACCAGGCCGAGCAGCATCCGCAGGTGAAACTGCATTTCGAGCACCGTTTGCTGCGCGCCGACAAGGCGCAGCGCGAACTGGAACTGGAAGCGCCGGGCGGACGCCGCATCAGCGCCCATCCGGCCTGGGTAGTGGGCGCCGACGGCGCGTTTTCCAGCATGCGCCGCGAATTGCAGCACGGCATGCGCGCCGACTACCAGCAGGAATACCTGGAATGGGGCTACAAGGAACTGACCCTGGCGCCGCGCGCGGACGGCAGTTCGGCCATCGAGCTGACGGCCCTGCACGTGTGGCCGCGCAGCCACTGCCTGTTCGTCTCGCACCCGAACCAGGACGGTTCGCACACGCTGACCCTGTTCCTGCCGTTCGAGGGCGAAGACAGTTTTGCCAGCGTGCGCAGCGAGGCCGACGTGACGGCGCTGTTCGCCAAGTACTTTCCCGACCTGCTGCCGTTGCTGCCGGGCCTGCTGGAACAGTGGTCGCGCCACCCGACCGGCACCCTGATCACCACGCGCACGGCGCCCTGGCGCTTTGGCGACTGGGCCGTGCTGGTGGGCGACGCCTGCCACGCCGTGTACCCGTTCTATGGCCAGGGCATGAATTCCGCGTTCGAGGATTGCTGCACCCTGATGAACGCGCTGGAAACGGCGCAGGGCGACACGGCCACGGCGTTTGCCAGCTACGAGCTGGCGCGGCGCCGGCACACGGATGCGCTGGCGCAGCTGTCGAAAACCAACTTCACGGAACTGCGGCAAAAAGTGCAATCGCCGTGGTTCGTCGCCCGCAAGAAGCTCGACCTTCTGCTCAACCGCGTGTGGCCGCGCGGCTGGCTGCCCCTGTACACCATGATCGCCCACACCACCATGCCGTATGGCGATGCGCTGCAAAGGGCGCGCCGCCAGGAAAGAGTCCTGCACGCCTCGGGCGCGCTGGCCCTGGCCGTGCTGGGCATCGCCGCCGTCGTCCTGTCCCTGACCCTGATTGGAGGTAACTGATGCATCCTGTACATTCACAAGGCCGCGCGTGGGAGCGCCTGGCCGTGGCGCTGCTGCTGTGCGCCTTCTTCGGCATCTGCGCGGCCGTCGCCGCCACTGCCCTGCAAGCGGCGCCGTCGCCGCTGGCGCTGCTGCCGCTGGCCATCGCACTGGGACTGAGCCCGGTGCTGGCCCGCCGCCTGCCGCGCGCGCTGGACGGCCTGCTGCGCGCGCATCCCGTGCTCAGCCTGCTGTGGCTGGCGCTGGCCGCGCTGGCCGTGGCGCGCATCGCCGGCGTCGCCCTGTTCATGGCCGACCCGCAGCAGCCGCAGCTGTCGGCCATCTGGTACGACCCCTTCTATGTCAACCACAGCTGCTTTTCCTCGTACTGGAAAGCTTCCGAGCTGGCCAGCGCGGGGGCGTCCAACATCTATGACAGCGCCCATTACGCAGGCAACGAGGGCCGCTTCAAGCTCGACGAGTACCTGTATCCGCCGCCGTTCCTGATCCTGCCGCAGCTGGCCGCGTCGCTGGGCGCGGGGTTTGTTGCCATGCGCGCCGTCTGGTTCGCCGTCGACGCGGCCCTGGTGGCGGCCATCATGCTGGCCGTCTGCGCCTGGATAGGCGGGGCCACGGGACGCCGCGCCGCCCTGCTGCTGCCGGCCGCCTGGCTGGCCCTGCCCACCCTGATCACCATGCAGACGGGCAACTTCCAGCTGGCCGCCATCGCCCTGGCCCTGCTGGCCATGCTGCTGTTCCAGCGCGGCAGCGACGAGGCCGGCGGCGCCGTCATGGCGCTGGCCCTGTTCAAGATCTTCCCCGGCGTGCTGTGCGCCTACCTGCTGTTCTGCAAGCGCTGGCGCGCGCTGGCCTGGAGCATCGCCTTCTCGCTGCTGTACGCGGCACTGGCGTATGCCATGCTGGGCGCCCAGCCGTTCCGCGACTTCGTCGGCTATGAAATGCCGCGCATCGCCAGCGGCGAAGTGTGGAGCTGGATGCAGCTTGAAGGCCTGGAAGCGGTGGTCGCCATCAATTACTCGGTGCCGGCCCTGGTGCTGAAGCTCAAGCTGTTTGGCGTCGACGGCATCGAATACCGCCACCTGGCCGCCGTGGCCCTGCTGTGGAGCGTGGTGGTGGTGGCGCTGGCCTGGCTGGCATCGCGCCGCGCCAGCGCCTATTCGCGCCTGGAACTGGCCGCCGTCTGGCTCGGCCTGCTGGGCCTGGCCGCCGTGCGCAGCCCCTTCGTGCCCGACGACTACGCGCTGTTCCCCGCCCTGTGGCTGTGGTGCCTGCTGGCCGCCGGCCAGCGCAACGGGCAAATGCACAGTGGCGTGCGCACCGCCATGTTCGGCGTGCTGTGGCTGGCCTTTGCCATCGTCATGCCGATCGGCCTGGTGCAGCCGCAGCACCTGCCCCTGCTGCTGGCCGTCTCCACCGTCAGCCAGCTGCTGGCCCTGGCCTTCTGGCTGTGGCCCGTGCTGCGCCGCCCCGCTGCCATGCGCAGCGCCCCAAGCAATCCGTCCGCGTCGCCCGCGGCCGCCTGAACCCTACTCCATACGAAAGCACATCATGAAACAAGCCATCCTGACCCCGTTGCGCCGCACCGCCCTGTGCCTGATGCTGGCCTTTTCCGCTCCCGTCCTGGCCGACGAGCGCCTGCAAATCCCCCGCGCCGCCCGCGCGCCCGTGCTGGCCGACTATGTCGGCAAGCTGCCGGCCGACGCCGGCGTGGAAATCAAGGGCTTCCGCCAGTACGCGCCCGGCGACGGCGAACCGTCGCTGCTGGAAACGAAGGCCTACCTGTCGTATGACGACGAACACCTGTACGCCGTCTTTGTCTGCAAGGATGACCCGGCCCTGGTGCGCGCGCGCATCGCCCGGCGCGAAGACTTGCCCGGCGACGACGCGGTGCAGCTGGAAATCGATTCCTTCAACGACAAGCAGCGCTCGTTCCGCTTCTATGCCAACCCGTATGGCGTGCAGATGGATGCCAAGCACACGGAAGGCCTGGGCGACGATTTCAATTTCGACACGCAATGGCAGTCGGACGGCAAGATCACGCCCGACGGCTATGTCGTCACCATGGCCATCCCGTTCAAGAGCCTGCGCTTCAGCCGCGCCGACGTGCAGAACTGGGGCATCGCCGTGGGCCGCATCGTGCCGCGCCTGAACGAGTTTTCCTACTGGCCCTACATCACCAAGCGCCAGGCCGCCTTCGTGCCGCAGCTGGCGCCCGTGCAGATACCCGAGCCGATCACGTCCGGGCGCAACATCCAGCTGATTCCGTACGGCTATGTCGGCCGCAGCCGCGCCCTGAACGGCCGCGACCCGGCCAATACCTTCTGGGAACGCGACGACAAGAACCAGGCCGGCCTCGACGCCAAGCTGGTGCTGGCCGACAAGTTCGCGCTCGACCTGACCTACAAGCCCGATTTCAGCGAAGTCGAGTCGGACGAGCCGCAAGTGCTGATCGACAAGCGCTATGAAGTGCTGTTCCCGGAAAAGCGCCCGTTCTTCCTGGAAAACTCGGGTTTCTTCACGACGCCGCAGCCGCTGTTCTTTTCGCGCCGCATCGCCGAACCCCGCTACGGCGCGCGCCTGACGGGCCGCGAAGGCCACTGGTCCGTCGGCGGCCTGCTGATGGATGACTTGGCGCCGGGCGAAGCGCTGCCGCGCGACAGCCGCGACTATGGCAAGACGGCGCGCATCGCCGTGGCCCGCGTGCAGAACGACTTCGCCGGCGATTCCAACGTGGGCGTGCTGCTGACGGACCGCAAGTTCGGCCAGCAGAGCAACCGGGTGGCGGGCGTCGACCTGCGCTACAAGATCGATGAAAACTGGGTGCTGAGCAGCCAGCTGGCACACAGCAAGTCCAGCCTGGAGGGCCAGCCCGACCACAGCGGGCGCCTGGCCTTTGTCGAAGCGAGCCGCTCGGACCGCAATTTCAACTATGCGGGCCAGTACCTGGACATCACGCGCGACTTCGATCCCGCGCTGGCCTTCATCCCGCGCACGGATATCCGCCAGACCACGCAGACGGCATCGTATTTGTGGAACTTCCCGGACGCGCCATGGCTCGTCAGCGCCGGCCCCAGCATCAAGGCCGTGGGCACCAAGGATCATGACAGCGTGCTGCAGGACTGGTCCAGCGACGCGTTTTTCAGCGTCAACGGCTTGCGCGCCACCACCTTCGAGGCGCACAAGCTGGACGGCTTCGAGAAATACGCGGGCCTGGACTTCCGCAAGTCCGGCTACTCGCTGGCGGCCAGCACTGAATGGCTGAGCTGGCTGACGGGCTGGGTCACCGTGGGCCAGAACGAGGTCATCAACTACCAGCCTGCGCCCGGCATCGCGCCCTTCCTGGGCGACGCGCGCAGCGTCTCGGCCAACCTGAAGTTCACGCCCGTGGCCCAGTTCCGCGTCGAGCAGACCCTGTACTGGAACGACTTGCGCACGCAGGCGGGCGTGGCGGGCATGCCCACGGGCAGCATGGTGTACCGCGAGCTGCTGTCGCGCACCAAGCTGCGCTACCAGCACAGCCGCTTCCTGGCCGCGCACTTGATCCTTGACTACAGCCACCTGAAGACCAACCGGGCGCTGACGGGCATCGAGGGCGGCAAGCGCCTGACGGGCGACCTGCTGTTCAGCTACGTGCTCAGTCCCGGCACGACGGCGTATGCGGGCTACACGGACCGCCAGGAAAACCTGCAGCTGATCGGCAATCCGCAGCTGCTGCAGCGCACGCGCGACCTTGACATGCACACGGGCCGCAAGGTGTTCGTCAAGTTCAGCTATCTGTTCCAGCTGTAAGGCAGGCCACCTCTTCCGGGGCGGGCCGTGCCTACGCTCGCCCGCCCCGGTATTTGCACGCAACGGGAGTTTGATCATGCAAGCACTTATTTACGCCGCCACCGGGAGCGCCCCATGCGCGCGCTGATCCGGCTGCTGCGGCCGCACCAGTACATCAAAAACGGCTTTGTCCTGCTGGGCCTGCTCTTTGCCACGCAGCGCGACGCCGCCACGGCCACCCACGCGGCGCTGGCCTTTCTGGCGTTTTGCGCCATGGCCAGCGCCGTCTACGTGCTCAACGACCTGCTCGATGCCGAGGCGGACCGCCAGCATCCGCAGAAATGCCGGCGCCCCATCGCCAGCGGCCAGGTCAGGGTTCCCGTGGCCTGGTGCGCCTGCGTGCTGCTGGCGGGCACGGCGCTGGCCCTGGGCGCGGCCATCGGCGTGGCCGTGCCGGCCCTGCTGCTGACCTACCTGGCACTGAACGTGGCGTATTCGCTGTACCTCAAGCACGTGGTGATACTCGACGTCTTCGTCATTTCGGCCGGCTTCATGCTGCGCATCCTGGCCGGCACGGTGGGCATCGGCATCGCGCCCTCGCAATGGCTGCTGCTGTGCGGCCTGATGGTGACCCTGTTCCTCGGCTTTGCCAAGCGGCATGCGGAACTGATGCAGCTGGCCGCCGCCGGCCCCCGCGCCGGGCCGGGCGGCGCCTGCGCGCGGCCCGTGCTGGACGACTACAGCGGCGTGATGCTGGGCCAGTTCATCGCCGTCAGCGCCGCTTGCACCGTGCTCAGCTACAGCCTGTACACGGTCAGCCGCGACACGATCGCCGTGCACGGCACGGCTAACCTGATCTACACGGTGCCGTTCGTGGTGTACGGCATCTTTCGCTACCTGTTTCTGTTGCACCTGCGCGCGCAGGGCAACGACACCGCGCACGACCTGCTGACCGACCGCCACTTGCTGCTGACCGCGGCATGCTGGCTGGCGGTCACTTTCGGTGTGCTGCCATGAGCGGCGCACTGCTGTCGGGATGGCGCTACCGCGCCTTCCTGCTTTCCATCGCCATGGGCGCCGCCGGCTACCTGGCTTTCTCGCTGTGGGGCGGCCTGCCCGCGCTGGGCGACGCGGCCGCGCGCGTGGGCGTGGCCGGCGCGGCGCTGATGCTGGCGCTGTCGCTGCTCAACTACGGCCTGCGCTTCTGCCGCTGGCAGCGCTATTTGCGCGCCATGGGCCATGACGTGCCGTGGCGCGCCAGCGCGCGCATCTACCTGGCCGGCTTCGCCCTGACGGTGACGCCCGGCAAGGCGGGCGAGGCGCTGCGCGGCGTGCTGCTGGCGCGCCTGGGCGTGCCGCATGCGCACAGCCTGGCGGCGCTGCTGAGCGAGCGCCTGTCCGATTTGCTGGCGATTATCTGCCTGGCGCTGTTTGGCCTGAGCCAGTATCCGCCGCTGCTGCCGCTGGTGGCCGCCGCCAGCGCCGCCGCGCTGGCCGGCGTGTGGCTGCTGACGCGCGCGGCGCCGGCCCGCTGGCTGGCGGCCTGGAGTACAGCCAGGCCGGGCGACCCCGGCCTGCGCCTGCGCGCCCTGGCCGGCCACCTGGCCCGGCTGCTGCGCCAGGCACAGGCTTGCCACGCGCCACGCCTGCTGGCCCCCGCGCTGGCACTCTCGCTGGCGGCATGGGCGGCGGAGGCCCTGGCCTTTTACTGCCTGCTGCAGTGGCTGGACGCGGGCGCCAGCCTGCCGTTTGCCGCCCTGGCATTTGCCGGCGCCATGCTGGCCGGCGCGCTGAGCTTCCTGCCGGCCGGGCTGGGCGGCATGGAAGCGGCCATGGTCAGCCTGCTGCTGTGGCAAGGCATGGCGCCGGCGCAAGCCGTGGCCGCCACCATCCTGATCCGCCTGACAACCTTGTGGTTTGCCGTGGCCCTGGGCGTGGCGGCGCTGTCGTCGAGCCGCGGCCCGCAGGCGCAGCCGTCATGAGCGCGGCCGTGCGTTCCTGGAACGGCTTGCCGCAGGCGGCCCATGCACAGCAGCTGGCCCTGCATGCGCGCGATGCCGTGCTGCCGTCCGTTGCCGGCAGCCTGCTGGCGCACGGCAATGGCCGCAGCTATGGCGATGTGTGCCTGAACGACGGCGCCAGCCTGCTGATGACGCGGGGCCTGGACCGTTTCATCAGCTTTGACCGCGCCAGCGGCGTGCTGCGCTGCGAGGCGGGCGTGCTGCTGGGGGAAATCCTCACCCTGGCGCTGCCGCAAGGCTGGTTCCTGCCCGTCACCCCCGGCACGCGCCATGTCACGGTCGGTGGCGCCATCGCCAATGACGTGCACGGCAAGAACCACCATGTGGCCGGCAGTTTCGGCCACCACGTGCGCGCCTTCGAGCTGCTGCGCTCGGACGGCAGCCGGATGCTGTGCGGGCCGCAGCAACAGCCGCAGTGGTTTGCCGCCACCGTGGGCGGACTGGGCCTGACGGGCTGCATCGTCTGGGCCGAATTGCAGCTGATGCCCGTCGCGAATGCCTACATGCTGGTCGAGGAACAGCGTTTCACGGGCCTGGAGCGGTTCTGGGAACTCAACGGCGCGGCCGAACGCGACATGCCCTACACCGTCGCGTGGATCGACTGCCTGGCGCGCCAGCCGCGCGGCATCTTCAGCAGCGCCTGCCACGCGCCGCCGCAGCAAGCCTTGCCCCTGTACCGGCACGCGCACCGCTGCATGTCCGTCACGCCGCCCGTCTCGCTGGTCAACGGCCCCAGCCTGCGCGCCTTCAATGCGCTGTACTACCACCGGCCCCTGCCGGCGTCGCCGTCGCTGCGCCATCACGGCAGCTTTTTCTATCCGCTCGACGGCGTACGCGACTGGAACCGCATCTATGGCCGGCACGGCTTTTACCAGTACCAGTGCGTGCTGCCGCCGGCCAGCAGCCACGACGGCATCGCCGCCATCCTCGCGCGCATCGCCGCCAGCGGCCAGGGTTCCTTCCTGGCCGTGCTCAAGACGTTCGGCACGCGCCCGGCGCCCGGCATGCTGTCGTTCGCCCGGCCCGGCGCCACCCTGGCGCTGGACTTTCCCAACCGGGGCGCGGACAGCCTGCACCTGTTCGCCAGCCTCGACGCCATCGTGGCGCAGGCCGGCGGCGCCCTGTACCCGGCCAAGGATGCGCGCATGCCCGCCAGCCTGTTCCGCGCCGGCTTTCCCGCCTGGCAAGCATTCAGCGCCTTTGTCGATCCGCAATTTTCATCAAGCTTCTGGAGAAGAGTCAACCCATGAGATCCTTGCAACGCACCGTCATCTTCGGCGCCACCTCCGCCATCGCCCACGCCACCGCGCGCCGCCTCGTCGCCAGCGGCGCCAGCGTCCATTGCATCGCGCGCAACCGCGCCAAGCTCGATTCCCTGCTGCAAGACCTGCGCGTGCGCGCCGGCGCCGATGGCCCGTACATCGGCGGCGAATGCGCCGACCTCGACGACTACGGCCTGCATGCGGGCCTGCTGGCGCGGGCCGACGCGGCCCTGGGCGGCATCGACGCCGTGCTGGTGGCCCACGGCTGCCTGCCCGACCAGCAGGCGTGCGCCGCCTCCGTGCCGCTGATGCTGGCCCAGTGGACCACCAATGGCGGCAGCGCCATGGCCATCCTGGCGCTGGCCGCCAACCTGCTGCAGCCGCGCGGCCAGGGCGTGCTGGCGGCCATCGGTTCCGTCGCGGGCGACCGTGGCCGCCAGAGCAACTACATGTACGGCACGGCCAAGGGCGCGCTGGCTATCTACCTGCAGGGGCTGCGCCACCGCCTGGCGCCGCACGGCGTGGCCGTGCTGACCATCAAGCCGGGCTTTGTCGACACGCCGATGACGGACGGCCTGGACAAGGGCGGCCCCCTGTGGGCCAGCGCCGACACGGTGGCGGCCGGCATCGTGTCGGCCATGCGGCGCGGCCAGGCGCAAGCCTACCTGCCCGGCTTCTGGCGCTACATCATGCTGGCCATCCGCCTGGCGCCGAACGCGGTATTCCACCGCACCCGCTTGTGAACGCGGCGCGCAGCGTGCCGGAGCCGGCCGTCTTCCTGTGGCTCATCAACCTGGACGACCCGGCGCTCGACGCGCTGGCGCCGTGCCTGAGTACCGAGGAGCAGGCGCGCGCGGCGCGCTACCGGGGCCACGCCTTGCAGCGCGGCTACCGGCGCGCGCGCGCCGCCCTGCGCCACATCCTGGCGCACCACACGGGGCAGCCGCCGGCCAGCCTGGCGCTGGCCGAAGGGCCGCTGGGCAAGCCCGTGCTGCAACAGCATGCGCTGCATTTCAACCTCAGTCACAGCGGCGCGCTGGCGCTCGTGGCCGTGGCGTGCGTGCCCGTGGGCATCGACCTGGAGCAGGCGCGCCCGGATGTCGATGCGGCCGCGCTGGCGCCGCTCGTCTGCCACCCTGCCGAACGCGCTGCCCTGGCCGCCTTGCCGCCCGGGCAGCGCCAGCAGCACTTTTTGCAGCTGTGGACGCACAAGGAAGCGTATTGCAAGCTGCTGGGCACGGGCTTGCACAAGGATCCTTCCCTGCTGGCGTTCGGCCCGCCGCAGGGGCCGGCGCCCGTCACCGATGCGCAGGATGCCGGCTGCACGGCCTGGGTCTATCCGCTGTATCCGGCCGATGGCTACGCGGCCAGCCTGTGCCTGGCAAAACAGGGCGCCAGGCCAGTGTGGATGCGCTTTCGCGCCTGGCACGCCGCGGTGTTGCAGTCTGGACAAGCGCTTGCATAAAAGCCCCTCACCCTCGATAATGAGAATGCTTCGCATTTGTAGCCATGCGGATTTTTCAACAAGTTTTGCAGGGTTTCATCACGCATGCGCGCATTCTGGACTGTCATACACCGCTGGGCCGGCCTTACCGTCGCCCTCTTCCTCATCGTCGCCGGGCTGACGGGCGCCGTCACTTCCTGGGACCATGAGCTCGACGAGTGGCTCAACGCGGACATCATGGAAACGCCGGGCCGCGGCCCGCTGCAACAGCCATTTGCCCTGGCGCAAAAAGTGGCCGCCGCCGACCCGCGCGTGGAAGTCAACTACCTGACCCTGGGCCTGGAAGAAGGCCATGCGGGCGCCTTCATGGTGCGCCCGCTTACCGATCCGGCCACGAACAAGCCGTTCGTGCTCGACTACAACACCGTGTATATCGACCCCGTCACGGCGCAGATCACGGGCACGCGCGATTCGACCGCCATTTCCCTGTCGCGCCGCAGCCTGATGCCGTTCTTGCGGCATTTGCACTACAGCCTGCACGTGCCAGCCTTCTGGGGCACGGACCGCTGGGGCTACTGGCTGATGGGCACTGTTGCCCTGATCTGGCTGCTCGACAGCATGGTGGCGTTTTATCTGACCACGCCGCGCCGCCTGCGCCCGCGCGCGCAGGACGAAGCGCCGCGCCATCGCGACGCCGCCAGCTGGTGGCAGCGCTGGAAACCGTCGTGGGTGGTGCGCTGGGCGGCCGGCGGCTACAAGCTCAATTTTGATCTGCACCGCGCGGGCGGCCTGTGGGTATGGGGCATCATCGTCGTCGTGGCCTTTACCTCGTTCTCGCTGAACCTGTACCGCGAAGTGTTCTATCCCGTCATGTCGCTCGTCTCCACCACCACGCCGGGACCGTATGAAACGCAGACGCCGGCAGCGTATGGCACGTATATCCAGCCCGTCATCGGCTTCGAGCAGGCCGTGGACATCGCCAGGCAGGCAGCCGTGCAGCGCGGCATCACCTCGCCCATCGGCGGCATTTACTATGGCGGCAATTACTCGTTCTACAACGTCTCGTTCTTTGATCCCGCCGACGAATTCGGCACGGCAGGCATGGGCCTGTCGAACATCTATGTCGACGGCATGGACGGCAAGATCATCGGCCAGCACAAGCCATGGGAAGGCACGGCCGCCGACGTCTTCGTGCAGCTGCAATTTCCCCTGCACTCGGGCCGCATCCTCGGCATGCCGGGACGCATCATGATGTCCTTCATGGGCGTGATGGTGGCCATGCTGTCCGTCACGGGCATCGTCATCTGGGAACGCAAGCGGCGTTCGCGCCGGCTGCAGGCGAAAAAAGCCCGTGACATGCAACTGAATTAAGGCCTGTGCCAGGCGCAAGCGGGCTGGCCGCCTCCGGGCCAACGGCCCGCCCGCCTCGCCACACCTTGCCGCCCGCATGCGCCCCCCCAGCGCGCAACACGCACCACCATCCCCCCCTCATCACCTTGCACCGCGTCGCTGGCATATGCCGGCCGCTTGCCGCGCGCCAATTTGGCAACTGGCCTGTCACGCCAGGCCCGGCCCCCGTAAATGCAGTTTACTTGCAATAGCGTCCGGCGCCAGCTATTATCGCAACTCACTTGCAACTGTATTGCAAATAAGTTGCAACCAGATTGCAGGTGGATCGCCGCACGTCTGCAGCCTCCAGCGCCAGCAGCCCTTCCCGCCTTTTCAGAGAGACCTATGCGCCATCACGTATTCGCAGCCGCCATGCTGTCCACTTCCCCGCTCGCTTACGCGGCGGACGACGTCACCCTGCAGACCATCAAGGTCAGGGCGGACAGGCCCGCGACCATCGACAGCGTCGTCACCGTCGACAACGAGCAAGCCAATAACAGGACCCTGGGCGGCATGCTCGAACATGTCTCGGGCGTGCAAAGCAGCGCCTTCGGGCCGAATGCGGGCGCGCCCGTGATACGCAGCCTGAGCGGCAGCCGCGTGCAGATTCTCGAGGATGGCCAGTCCATCCTCGGCATGAATGCCATCAGCGGCGATATCAACATTCCCTTCGATCCCCTGTTTGCGCGCAGCGTGACGGTCAACAAATCGTCCGACAGCGTGCGCTTTGGCGGCAATGCGATCGGCGGCAGCGTCGATGTGGATTCCGGCCTCATTTCGCGGAAGATGGAAGCCCAGGAAAAGGACGTGGAACTGGTCCTGCGCAGGGGCCACAACGATGCCGACGCCCAGGGCTTCCGCATGAACGTCAACGATGGCAAGCATTTCTCCACCAATCTGCAGATGTCCTTCCAGAAGATCGGCCATTACGACATTCCCGGCAACAGCAAGGCCGGCGTGTGCAACAGCCAGCTGTTTCCCGCGAAAGGCGGCGTCAACACCTTCCTGGCCGACAGTTGCCAGAAGGAAGCGCGGATCCAGCAGGTCTACAACAAGTCCTCGCAGCCGTATATCGACCAGTTCATGACGGAAAACCCGGACTGGGCGGACGGCGATTTTTCCTTTTATACCAATGACCCGACGTCCGTCTGGCAGCGCAAGACCTACGTCAATCCCGCCAATCCCGCCTACGTGCCGGGCACGCCCAGGACGGTGCAGAACAAAATCAACAAGGACGTGACCCCGAACTACCGCGGCACCCTGGGCAACAGCTACGCCAGCAATTCCCACTTTGCCGTCGGCAGCACCTACTTCTTCAACCAGGGCTACGTGGCCGTCAGCCTCGACACCAAGGACAGCAAGTACGGCGTGCCCGGCTTTTCCATGGAGAACCAGTCGTTCGGCGCGAACTACGCCGAAGGCCAGCCTGTCGGCGTCGTCATCAAGCAGGATAAATATGCGCTGGAAGCCCTGCTGCGCGACCCGTTCCCTTACCTGGAAAGCGCGCAGCTGCGCATGTCGCGCCTGAACAATGCGTCGGGAGAGCGCCTGGGCGCAGCCAAGGCCAACGACTACCGGTTCGATACGCATCAGGCCGAGCTCCTGCTGGCGCACCGGCGCGCCGGCCCGTTGAGCGGCATGCTGGGCCTCGCCTACCAGGCCAGGGAAGTCAGCGGCACTGGGCCGCAGCTGTACCTGCCCAATGTCGACACAGGCAGCCACGCGCTATTCCTGAAGGAAAACCTCGACGCCGGCTGGGCCTCGTTCGATGCGGGTTTTCGCCATGAAAAAGTAAAACATGAGATTGGGCAGAGCGGCTTCAAGACGGCGCGCAATGCGGCCAACGGCAAGCTCGAAGACAAGGAATTCAGCCTGAACAGCTATAACCTGGGCGCCTCCGCCAAGCTGGGCCAGCTGTTCGGCGTGAAGCTGCGCTACGCCTCCTCGGAGCGCGCACCGGAAATCAACGAGCTGTACGCCAGCAACCGCCACTATTCCATCATGACCCAGGAAGAGGGAAACCAGAAGCTCAAGGCCGAACGGGCGAAAAACACGGAACTCACCGGCCTGTTCGGCAAGGGCGGCTTTACCTTGTCCGCCACCGGCTACGTCATGAAATATGAAAACTTCCTGTATCTTGGCCATTCGGGACTGCAGACGGCCAACCGCCTGCCCCTGAAGTACTGGAAGCAGACGGATACGACGGTCAAGGGCTTCGAGGTCGATGCATCGCAGCTGATTCAACTTGGCGCCTACGGCAAGCTGAACCTCTCGGCATTTGCCGACCTGGTCAAGAACAAGGCGGACAATCCGGACAAGCTGCGCGCGCACAACGACGGTGAATACCTGCCCAACATGCCCACCAACCGCTACGGCGCCAATGTGCTGTGGGAAAACCAGGGCTGGAAGTCCCGGCTGTCGGGCACCCGCTACGACAAGCAGAAGTATCTGGGCAAGAGCGTCAGCACGGAAGTGCCGCTCGATGGCTACACCATGGTGAACTTCCAGGTCAGCCGCGCCTTCCAGCTGCCCAATTCGCCCGTGCGGGAAATCGAAGTCTTCCTCAACGCCTCCAACCTGCTCGATGAAGATGCGCGGCCACACAATTCCCCGCTCAAATACATCGCGCCCTTGCCGGGCCGGGGGTTCCAGCTGGGGCTGACGGGCCGGCTGTAAGCACGACAGCTAGCACTTAAGCAAGCACGTCAGCAAGCGCGCAAGGCCAGGCGCCGGCAGCACGCCGCATGGCGCCTGGGCCGTCAGCGCCTGGCTCCCCGATGCCATATACGCGGTGCAAATTTGCTTCAGTTATGCAATCATATTGCTTACCAACAAGCAACACGCTGACTATGAGCAGAAGGGAAGCAGATGGAGACAGCCGAGGAAGTACGCCATATTTTGACTTATTTGCATGGCTATTTTGCCATGTTCCGTGCGCAAGACGGGCAATGGGGAAAACTCACCAGCAGCAAAGCCTTTGAAAAATTGCCTGAGACTAGCGCACTAAGGAAAATTGCTGATCACACCCATCAGACCGTTCAGTATCTGAGCCGAAAGCTGTCGCACTACAGCGGCAGCTTGCAAGAGGCAAATCATCTCGACCAACTGCGGGCAATGCTCCAGCGCCTGTCCGAGCCAGCCGACCATGCCGACCTGCTACGGGATGCCAAGGCGGAAGTCTTGAAAAGCAGCCAGATCGAGCTACGAGAGACGATCATTGCTCGTCACGAACACCAGGTGCAATGCTTTGAAGGGCTGCGTCGCCTGCTCGTGAACTTGACAGCGCCATCCTGAGGCGAAAGGCGCCGCGCCGGCAAGCAAGCGATGGCGGCGGATGATCAAAGGCGCTGCCAGTGCCTGCTGCCGCTTCCGCCGCCCATCCTCCCCACCGTCCTAGACGGCGCTATCCCACGGCGCCGACAAGCGCACGGCGCAATTGATCAGCCCCACCATCGAATACGTCTGCGGGAAGTTGCCCCACATTTCACCCGTCACCGGATGCGTGTCTTCCGACAGCAGGCCCAGGTGGTTGCGCGCCAGCAGCATGGTCTCGAAGATCTTGCGCGCCTCGTCCTTCCTGCCGATGCGGGCCAGCGCGTCGATGCGCCAGAAGGTGCAGATATTGAAGGCCGTTTCGGGCTTGCCGAAGTCGTCGGGTGCTTCGTAGCGGCGCATGTAGGGGCCGTCGCACAGCGATGCTTCGAGGGCGTCGACGGTGGCGATGAAGCGCGGATCCATGGGGTCGATGAAGTTGACTTCCGCCATCAAGAGCACGGAGGCGTCGAGGTCGCGCCCGCCCAGGCTTTCCGCGAAGGCCTGGCGCTCCTCGCTCCACGCTTCGCGCAGCAGGCGTTCGCGGATCAGCACGGCGCGGCTGTTCCAGTGTTCGGCGCGATCGGCCAGGCCCAGCTTGTGCGCGACTTTCGCCAGGCGGTCGCAGGCGGCCCAGCTCATCAGCATGGACGAGGTGTGGACGCGCGCACGCGTGCGCAGCTCCCACATGCCCGCGTCCGGCTCCGCGTGCAATTTGAAGGCCTGGTCGCCCACGGCTTCCAGCGCGGCAAACTCGGCTTTTCCCGCCCGGTGGAACAAGCGGTGGTCAAGAAACGCTTGCGCGGCGCCCAGCACGATGTTGCCGTAGACATCGTGCTGGAAATGTTCCTGCGCCTGGTTGCCGACGCGCACGGGGCCATTGCCACGGTAGCCGGGCAAGTGGTCGAGCATGGATTCGGGCAACTGCTCTTCCAGGCCGATGCCGTACAGGGGCTGGATGTGCCCGCCTTTCGAGCGGGCGACGATATTCGTCAGCCAGCGCAAATACTCTTCCATGGTGCCCACTTCCGACAGGCTGTTCAGCGCGCGCACGACAAAGAAGGCGTCGCGCAGCCAGCAGTAGCGGTAATCCCAGTTGCGGCTGCTGCCGGGCGCTTCGGGAATGCTGGTGGTCATGGCGGCGATGATGGCGCCCGTGTCTTCATACAAGGACAGTTTCAGGGTGATGGCCGCGCGGATGACCACGTCCTGCCATTCCAGCGGCACGGCCAGGCGCCGCGTGTAGGTGCGCCAGTAATTGATGGTTTCCTTCTCGAAGATGCGCGCCGTCTCGTCGATGCCGCCGGCCAGGGTTTCATCCGGGCCCAGCAGGAAGTTGGCCGTGCTTCCCAGCACGAAATACGTTTCGCTCAGCACATAGTTAAGCGACACATCCGTGTTCAGGCGCAAGGTTTGCTCCGGTCCCACATAGCGGATGTGGTGGCTGCCCTGCGTGATCTGCGGCGCCAGCCGGCCCCAGTCGTAGCGGGGACGCAGGCGCACGCGGATGCGCACGGCACGGTCCAGCGGGCGCACCCTGCGGATCAGCATCAGCGGGCGGAACATGCGGTCGCGGCTGAGGAAACGGGGAGCGAAATCCGTGATTTCCACGCCGCGCCCATCCGTGTCGTACAGGCGCGTGCGCAGCACGGCCGTGTTCGGCTCATAGAATTGCTCGCTGCGCGCGAAGTTCTCAATATCGATGGCCCAGACGCTGCCATTTTCGGTGTCGTCCAGCAAGGTATTGAAGACAGGATCGCCATCGAAACGGGGCAGGCACGACCAGACGACCTGCCCTGCCTGGTCGATCAGGGCGCTGAAGGCGCAATTGCCCACCACGCCGCAATTGAGCGACGCCTGCGCGGGCGGCTTGCTGGCGGTGGGCGCGTTGGCGCCGCTGGGGGTGTCATACGATGTCGTCATCATTTACTCCTTCAGGGGGGCTACGGCGGCGGCCAGCAGCGCGGTGCGCAAGGCGCCCGGGCTGGCCAGGCGCAGGGTGGCGGCGCTGGGACCGCTGCCCACTTTCACGCCCTGCCCGCCAACTTGTTGTACATAGGCAAAGCCTGCCTCGTCGGTCGTGTCGTCGCCGGCAAACACGGGACGGCGGCCGGCGAACGGCGCCTCGCCCATGAAGGCGGCGATGGCGCCGCCCTTGTCGGTGGCGGCCGGCTTGGCTTCCAGAACCATTTTGCCATGCAACAGCAAAATGCCGGGGCACGCTTGCACGGCGGCTGTCATTTCCTGCAGGCATAGCTGTTCCAGCGCGGGCGCCAGGCGGTAATGCAGGGCCACGGCGCCGCGCTTCTGTTCCACCAGCAAGCCCGGATGGCGCCGCGCCAGGGACTGCGCGCAAGCCAGCACGGGCGACACGTCCCGCGTGGGCGACACGTGCAGCGCGCCATCGGCGCCGCGCCGTTCCACGCCATGCACGCCCGCCACCGGCAAGCTCAAGGGCGCCAGCATGGCGTCGATCTGCGCCACGGGACGGCCGGAAATCAGGGCCAGCGCGCCGCCATGGCGCTCGGCCAGCAGCGCCAGCGCTTCCACCACGCCCGGCTCCAGGCGCACGCCGTCAGGCGTGGGCGCCAGGTCGACCAGGGTGCCGTCAAAGTCGAGGAAGACGGCTGTTCCAGGCGCACTCAGCAGTTGCAGCAGGGCCGCGCTATCGTCAGAGTCCTGCGTCATCAAAGCCCCTTGCGCCGCTTGATGCGGCTGTGGGCGTCGATCTTCGTCATGACCTTGTCGCGCTGGCGCAAACGGGCCGCGTCCAGCAGCATGCGTCCGGCCCAGCGGTAGACGTTGAAATGCTTCACGCGGGCACGCATGCTCTTCATGCGCTCGCGCTGCTCCACGGGCGGCATCACGAGGGCACGGTACAGCGCATCGGCGCCCTGCTCGATGTGGTAGGGGTTGATGATCAGCGCTTCGTGCAATTCGCGCGCGGCGCCCGTGAACTGGCTGAGCACCAGCACGCCCAGTTCGTCGTCGCGCGCGGCGATGAATTCCTTGGCCACCAGATTCATGCCGTCATGCAAGCTCGTCACCATGCACACTTCCGAGGCGCGGAAATAACGCTGCAAGTCGTCCTGTCCATGGTGCTCGGCCTTGAGCAGGATGGGCACGTAGTTGCCGCTGCCGAAACGCCGGTTGATGCGCTCGACCATCTTGCGCACGCGCGCATCAAAACTCTGGTATTCATCGAGCGAAGCGCGGCTGGGAGCGGCGATTTGCACGAAAGTAAAATTGCCCACCATGCCAGGCTGCTGCTCCAGCATGCGCTCGACGGCCTGGAAGCGCTCGACGATGCCCTTGGTGTAATCGAGGCGGTCCACGCCGATGCCCAGCAGGTGGTCGGCTGCCACGCCCAGCTCGGCGCGGATTTGCGCGCGGCAGGTGGCCACGTCGGGCTGTCCGGGATTGTCGTCCGGCCAGGCGATGGAAATCGGATAATCCTCGACCTGCGTCATCTCGCCGCCGTAGGAAATGGTCGATGCTTCCGGTTCGATGCGCGTTTCCAGGTAGCGGTCCACCGTTTCCAGGAAATTCTTGCGGTGGAATGGCGTGTGGAAACCGAGGATGGTACTGCCCAGCAAGCCGTCGAGGATTTCCTCGCGCCACGGGCAAATGCCGAACGATTCCGAGTTCGGCCAGGGGATATGCCAGAAGGTAATGATCGTCGCCTTCGGCAAGGCTTCGCGCACCATGCGCGGCAGCAAGGCAAAGTGATAGTCCTGTACCAGCACGACGGGATTGTCCGTCTTCGCCTCGGCGATCACGGCATCGGCGAAGCGCCGGTTGACTTTCACGTACTGCTCCCAGTCGGACGAGCGGAACACGGGGCGCACGTGGGCGATATGGCACAGCGGCCACATGCCCTCATTGGCAAAGCCATAATAATAGCCCTGCTCTTCCTCTTCCGTCAGCCACACGCGGCGCAAGGTATAGCTGGGGTTATCGGGCGGCACGGGCACGTGGTCGAGCTTGTCGACCGTCTCGCGGTCGGCGGAACCGGCGCCATGCGCGATCCACGTGCCGGAACAGGCGCGCATCACGGCTTCCACGGCCGTCACCAGGCCGCTGGCGGGGCGCTGCACTGCAACACCAGCGTCTGTTTTCGTGTGGATATACGGCTCGCGGTTCGATACCACCAGCACCTGGTCGCCGGACAGGTCCGCTTCGAGCAAGGCGCGCAGCTTGTCCGGCGTCCAGTCGGACGACCAGCCGTTGTCGCCTTGCCGTTCCAGGTGATACTCCTGCAGCAGTTCGCGCAAGTCGCCGATCAGCGGCTGCATTTCCGGCGGCGGCGCGGGCACGGCGGCAGGCGCTGCGGCGGCCACGGCGGGATTGTTCTTCGACAGCAATTCACCGCGCAGGATGTCCTTGACGGCGGCCAGCCAGCCGCGCCAGCTCAGGTGCGCCACGAACACGGTCATCAGGGAAATCAGCACGGCCAGCACGGCCAGGAAGGCAAAGATAAAGCGCTTGGTATCGGTATTGCGGCGCTCGACAAAGCTCATGTCCTGCACCAGCACCAAACGGCCAAGCTGCGAGGCGTCCTGCATCACGGGCGTTTCGCTGATGTGGACTTGCCCTTGCGGCAATTGCGCCAGGGATTTGTACAGGCCGCCCGTGGAAGGCGTGCTCCAGCAGCCGATCGAGGCAGGGTATTCCAGCGAGTGGTACAGCAGATGGCCCGCGTTGTCGCAAAAGCCGATGGCGATCAGGCGCTCGTCGCGCGTGGCACCCTGGAACAGTTCGCCGATGCGCGTGGCGTCCTGCGCGGGCAGGTATTCGGTCAGGGAAGGACGGAGGGTTCCAGCGAGCAATTCGGCCCGGCTGTCGAGGTCGCGCACATACCAGCGCAGGGTAATATTATCGAGCAGGGGTACCACGATATAGGCAAACAGTCCCAGCACCAGGGCCAGTGGCAGGATGAAGCGCAAGGACATTCTCAGTGAACGTACTATCATCGATTTCCTTTGCAAAAACAAAAAAGCATGGCAAGTATGACTATGTTTCCAAGCTGGCGGCGCCCGTTTGCTTTCCGTATTGAAACGTCAACGGCGCATGGCGCAGCGCAGCAATTCATGCCAGTATCCACCTTGATGCAAGTCTTATCCGTTCGGCAACGCACGTCCCCGCTACGTCATCTGCACGTAAAATAGCCGCTTCCGATATCCATTTCACCAATACACAAGGAGTTTTCGCCTATGGATCTCAGCACGTTCCACTCGCTGATGGGAGGCCCGCTGCGCTCGGCGCTGACCGTGCTCGTTTCCGCCCTGATCGTCACCGTGGTCGCCATTGGCGTGCACCGTGCCGGCATCAGCCTGCTGAAAAGACTGGCCAATGGCCGCCCGTTCACCACCAACGCCACCCGCGTGGCTTTCCGCGCCAGCCAGCTGTGCGTGATCGTCTTCGGCCTGCGCATGGTGCTGGCCGGCGCGCCCGACGATACGCCGGGCCTCGTTGCCATGTCGCACCTCACCAGCGTGGCGCTGATCGTGGCGCTGACGTGGCTGGCCATGAAATGCATCGAAACCCTGTCCATCACGATTTCCGAAATCAACCCCGTCGACGTGGCCGACAACCTGCGCGCGCGCCGCCTGATCACCCAGGCCCGCGTGCTCACGCGCAGCGCGCACGCCATCGTCGTCATCCTGGGCCTGGCTTTCGTGCTGCTGACACTGCCCGGTGCGCGGCAGATCGGCGCCAGCCTGCTGGCCTCGGCCGGCGTGGCGGGCCTGGTGGCCGGTATCGCCGCCCGCCCCGTACTGGGCAATTTCATCGCCGGCCTGCAAATCGCCTTCTCCCAGCCGATCCGCATCGACGACGTGCTGATCGTCAACGGCGAATGGGGCAAGGTCGAGGAAATCAAGGGCACGTATGTGGTCGTGCGCGTGTGGGACGAGCGCCGTTTGATCGTGCCGCTGCAATGGTTCATTGAAAATCCGTTCGAGAACTGGACGCACAGCTCGTCTACCCTGCTGGGCACGGTATTCCTGTGGCTCGATTTCAGCATCCCGCTCGAACCGCTGCGCGCTGAACTGGCGCGCATCTGCGAAGCGGCGCCGCAATGGGACAAGCGCGTGTGCACCGTGCAAGCGACGGATTCGAACGAGCGCGCCGTGCGCGTGCGTTTTCTGATCAGCGCCGCAGATTCGGGCCTGGCCTTCGAACTGCGCTGCATCGTGCGCGAACAGATGCTGGCGTTCATCACGGCCCACTATCCGCACGGCCTGCCCCGCCTGCGTTCCACGCACGACCCCCTCACCGTCTACGACAGCCCCTTGCCGGAGGAAAAAATCAGCCTCGCCAAGCTGTGACTTCCAGCGGCGCGCTGCCCATCGCCGCGCGCCGCTAGAATGGAATGCCTGCAAGCACGCGCGAAGGGCTGGCACGCATGAGCACCACCGCCTGGTTCATCCTCATCGGTTGCCTGATGCTGGCGCGCGGCCTGGCCGCCGACAGCATTGCGCGCCTGCCCATGACCTCGGCCATGGCCTACCTGGGCGTGGGCCTGCTGCTGGGGCCGATGTTCCTCGGCCTGTTCGCCTTCGACCTGGTCGAGCAGGCGCCCCTGCTGGAAACCCTGACGGAAATCGCCGTCCTCATCTCCCTGTTTTCCGCCGGCGTCAAGATGCCGGTGCCGTTCAGCCTGGCGCGCTGGCTGCCCTCGCTGCGCCTGGCCTGGCTGTCGATGGCCATCTCCGTGGCCCTGGTGGCCGCCTTCGCCCACTGGGTGCTGGGCCTGCCGCTGGGCGCGGGCGTGCTGCTGGGCGCCATTCTCGCCCCCACCGACCCCGTGCTGGCCACCGACGTGCAGCTGCGCCATGCGGGCGACAGCGACCAGCTGCGCTTCATGCTTACCAGCGAGGCGGGCATGAACGATGGCAGCGGCTTTCCCTTCGTCATGCTGGGCTTGGGCTTGCTGGGCCTGCATGAACTGGGGCCGCACGCCGGCACCTGGCTGTGGCGCGATTTGCTGTGGGCCAGCGTGGCCGCCATCGTCCTGGGCGCGGCCGGCGGCGCGCTGCTGGCCTGGCTGGGCTGGCAAGTGCGCGGCAAAGAGCCGAAACATGCGGTGCTGGACGACCTGGCGGGACTGGGCCTGATTGCCCTCGTGTATGGCGTGGCCACCTGGCTGCACGCCTGGGGCTTCCTGGCCGTGTTCTTTGCCGGCGTGGCCCTGCGCCAGACGGAACTGGTGCTGGCCGGCGCGCCGACGGACCGCCAGGGCTTGCTGCAGGCCGAAGAGGCGCATGCCGTCTCGGCCACCCAGGCGCACGACAGCGAGGCGCCGCTCACCGTCAGCGGCGAAGCGCTGGTCTTCAAGGAACACCTGGAGCGCCTGTCGGAACTGACCCTGGTCTTGCTGCTGGGCGGCGCCGTCACGGCTGCCGCCTGGAGCTGGCAGGCGTGGAGCGTGGCCCTGTTCCTGCTGCTGGTGGCGCGCCCGGCCAGCGTGATGCTGGGCTTGCTGGCGTCCGGCACCAGCGTGCGCCTGCGCAGCCTGGCCGCCTGGTTTGGCGTGCGCGGCATCGGTTCGCTGTACTACCTCAGCTATGCCATCGCCCACGGCTTGCCGCACGGCCTGGCGCGCGAACTGGCCGACATCACCATCGTCGTCGTCATGCTGTCCATCATCGCGCACGGCTTGACGGTGACGCCCCTGCTGCGGCGCTACTGGCGCAAATAGGCCACGTCGGCGCCCAGTTTGTCATTGCTACACAGCAACGTTTCGTCAATTGGCCCTGGCTCTGGCGGAAATATTGTTAAGATAATTAAAAATGCCGCGCACGCTACAGCGTATGTGCGGATTCAACAGCAAAGAAAGAAGACTCAATGAAACGTAGAAGCGTGCTGGGACTGGGCGTCTCGCTGGCCCTGCTGCAAACGGGCTGCGCCACCGATCCCGTCAGCCTGGCCTGGGAAAAGGACTTTGACGCTTTCATGCACAAGGGCCTGGCGCGCACGGAAACGCCGGGCATGAGCGTGGCCGTGGTGCGCGGCGAACAGACGCTGTTCGCGCGCGGCTATGGCTGGGCCGATATCCAGGCGGGCAAGAAGGCCGATGCGAACACGGTCTTCCACGTGGCTTCCGTCAGCAAGCTGGTCACGGCCACGGCCGCCATGCAGCTGCTGGAACAGGGCGCCTTCCGGCTCGACGACAAGGTGGCCGCCTACCTGGACTTCCCGCTCCTGCATCCGAAGTTTCCCGACGTGCCCATCACCTTCCGCCACTTGCTCAGCCACACGTCCGGCATTTCCGACGCCGTGTACGACAAGACGGCGGCGTTTGCCGTCCAGGGCGACCCGCGATTGCCCCTGCGCGACTTCGTCAAGGGCTATCTGTCGCGCGGCGGCGCCTGGTACGACGCGGACCTGTCGTTTGCCGCCCGCCCCGGCACGGAATGGCGCTACAGCAATGTCGGCATCGCCCTGCTCGGCTATCTGGTGGGCCGCTTGCATCCCGATGGGCTCGACGCCTATGCGCAGGCGCAGCTGTTCGAGCCCCTGGGCATGGAAAACACGGCCTGGAGCCTGGCCAGCCTGCCGCGCCGCGCCGTCGTCGCCACGCCATATGCGCACAAGGAGCCGGGCCTGCAGGCGCTGCCGCCTGTCGGCTATCCGGACTGGCCGGCCGGCTTGCTGCGCAGCTCGGCCAACGACTTCGCCCGTTTCCTGGCCATTTTCAGCAATGGCGGCCGGGTCGATGGCCACCGCTACCTGCAAGATGCCACCCTGCAATTGTTTTTTGCCCCACAAGCGGCTCCCGTCGTGCCGGCCGATGTGTCCGTGCGCCAGGCCCTCGTCTGGCTGCTGCGCGACGTCGACGGCAAGCCGCTGGCCACGCACAGCGGCGGCGACCCGGGCGCCGCGTCCGTCGTCTGCGTTGACCGCGCCAGCAAGACAGCCGTGCTGGCTTTCGCCAACGTCAGTGCCGATAAGGAGTTTCGCTCATTCCAGAAGGAAGTCGTGCTGCGCCTGCTGGCGCATGGCGGCAGCGGCGTGCCGGCGCGCTAGGCATGGCGTTTGTGTGAGCGGGCGCACGGTAGCGCCCGGGCAAGAACGTATGCTGTGCTGGTCAGACTTGACGCTCAACAAGGAGAACAGCATGACGAATCGCATCGGCAACAAGGACGTGGCGCAGCAGCGCAGCAAGAGCGAAAAAGCCCGCATCAAGGCGCAGAACATTGCCAGCGAGGCGGTCAAGAAAGCCGCGGCCAGCGCCAGATACCGCAACGCCGTCAAGGGCCAACCGGGCCGGCCGGGCCAGCCCGCGCCAGGCGACTAGGCGCCGAACCAGCCGCGCAGCTTGTCGGCCGCGCGTTGCTTCACGTCGGCCGTGATGTAGGTGGCCACCGTGGCGACGGCGGCCGCCAGCACGGCCAGGTCATCCGCATAGCCGACCACGGGCGTGATGTCGGGAATGGCGTCGATGGGCGAAATGAAATAGCCAAGCGCACCGTAGATGGCCGTCTTGGCCCACAGGGGCGTGTTCGGCTGCTGCGCCGCGTAGTACAGCCACAGGGCCTTCTCGATGACTTCACGCCCCGCCGTCCTGGCGAACTTGACGACCTTGTCCCAGAAGCTGTCATCCGTGTATTTTTTTTCGTACTGCTTGTCCGCCTGGGGGGCGTGGTCTTCTTCCAGATTCTTTTTTCTGCCAAACATCCGCTGCTCCTGTCTGCCGTGTACGGCGATACGAATGCGCACCTTAGCATAACGGCGCGCCATGCGCGCGGCGGGAAAGGTAAGCTATCAATATGGAAATATCTGCTACTGCCACCGCCACCGCCCGCGCCGCCGGCCTGCGCTATACAGGCGACCACCAGAGCGGCATCGCGCGATTGGGCAAGCCCGGCAAGTTCCGCTACGTGGACGGCGACGGCCAGCCCGTGCGCGACGACGACGTGCTGGCGCGCATCAAGACGCTGGCCATTCCACCGGCCTGGACCGATGTGTGGATCTGCGCGCGCGCCAACGGCCACCTGCAGGCGACGGGCCGCGACGCGCGGGGCCGCAAGCAGTACCGCTATCATGCGCGCTGGCGCCAGGTGCGCGATGACGTCAAGTATGAACGCATGCTCAGCTTCGGCAACGCCCTGCCCGCCATCCGCGCCGCCGTCGCGCGCGGCATGCAGCTGCCCGGCTTGCCCCGTGAAAAAGTGCTGGCCACTATCGTGCACTTGCTGGAATTGACGATGATGCGTATCGGCAACGAAGAATATGCGCGCGCGAACAAGTCCTTCGGCCTGTCGACCCTGCGCACGCGCCACGTCGACATCGACGGCAGCGCCGTGCAATTCCACTTCAAGGGCAAGAGCGGCGTGCGCCACGACATCCGCCTGAGCGACCGCCGCCTGGCCCGCGTGCTGCAGCGCATGCGCGAACTGCCGGGGCAGGAACTGTTCCAGTACATCGACGAAGCGGGCGAACGCCATGGCGTCGATTCGGGCGACGTCAACGATTACCTGCGCGAAGTGACGGGCGAGGACTACACGGCCAAGGATTTCCGTACCTGGTCCGGCACCTTGCTGGCCGCGCTGGCCCTGCAGGCGTTCGAGCAAGTCGATTCCGAAGCGCAGGCGAAGAAAAACATCGTGCAGGCCATCGAGTCGGTGGCGAAAAAGCTGGGCAACACGCCGACCATCTGCCGCAAGTGCTATGTGCACCCGGCCGTGCTCGATTCCTACCTCGATGGCAGTTTGCTGGAAGGCATGCGCGCGCGGGCGCAGCAGCAATTACAAGAGGATTTGCCGGCCCTGGCGCCGGAGGAAGCGGCCGTGCTGGCCTTGCTGCAGCAACGGCTGCAGGCACAGTCCCCTGTCAAGCCTGGCGGCCAGGCTGGCAATGCGCGGACAGCTTGAGCGCGTCGGCATTACACACTGGCAACGTAGCATGGCCAGCCTCGCGCGCCATCGGCGCCGCACCCATGGCCGCTTCACCGCCGTCGGCGGCAGGCATCAGGCTGGCCGCCAGGGTCGAGCAGGTAAACAGGCAGATCAGCACGAAAGGCTTGTTGCGGTAAATAGGCTGGGCTGGCTTGTGCATCGCATACTCCGTTCTGGCTGGTTGATTGTTGCATCATGAACACGATGATCGCGTGTTTCCGTAAGGCATACAATCAGACGGTACCGACGCAATCGGTAGGACAGCGCTGACAGGCTCAGCCATAGTCATCTGTCGGAAAATTTGACAGTCGCACACTGGCACGCCGGCAACTCCTTGTTTTATCGGAACAATCTGTACAGGAACACTTCCTGCTTATGCTCAAGCCCGGGGTCGCTTGGCGACAAAACAGGGAGAGCGATGATGGTACGCATGCAACGGGCGCTGGTAACGCTGCTGGCCTGGCTGGCAATTCTGCTGTACGCAATACCGGCCGCGCACGCTTCCCGCATCGGCTACACGGCCACCGCACTGGGCGGCACGCAGTGGCGCTACGATTACGCGGTCGGCAATACCAGCCTGGGCGTGCCCATCGCGGAGTTCACGCTGTTTTTCAGCGACAGCCTGTATGCCAATCTGCTCGCCGGGCCGGTACCGCCAGGCTGGGACGTGCTGGTAGCGCAGCCCGATGCCGACATTCCCGCCAGCGGATATGTCGATGCCCTCGCCTTGCTGGGCGGCATCGCCCCCGGCGCCACGGCCACGGGCTTTTCCCTCACCTTCGACTACCTGGGTGGGGGCAGCCCCGGCGCCCAGCCGTTTGTGATTGTCGACCCCGTCACCTTTATTCAACTGGAAACAGGCGTGACGCAGGCCGTGGCCATTCCCCTGCCCGCCACGCCCTGCCTGCTGCTGGCCGGCGTGCTGGCCCTGGCCTGCCTGCGCCGCCGGCAGTTGGCCGCCGCCGCGCTGGCCTTGAGCCTGTGCGCCTGCGGCGGCGCGAACGACCCGCCGCAGCCGCCCTCGCCAAAGATCAAGCTGGCGGCGGGCACCCAAGCGGCCGGGCCTTACGAAGTCACCGCGTTGCGCAAGACGGCGGAGCGGCGCGTCAGCCGCACAATCTACGAATACACGTTTCGCGTCAGCATCCGCAACAATGGCAGCGACACGGGCAAGCATGTGCGTGCCGTCCTTGCCGGCACGCCGCCCGGCACCAGCATCATCGATGGCGAGGTACAGGCCGGCAGCATCACGCCAGGCGCCACGGTCACGCCCGCCGACGCCATCGTGCTGCGCGTCGAGCGTACGCGGCCGTTTGTGCCGGGCGGCCTGGTGTGGGACATCACGGCCAGCGCCAGCGTGGCGCTGCCCCCCGTGCGGCCAGCGCAAGTGGTGCTGCTGCCGCTGGCGGACCTGGGCATGCCGGACGGCGCCGACAGCGTCAGGGCCAGCGGCGCCATCAGCGACGTGCTGCTCAGGGACGGCAGCGTGCGCTTTTCCACGCCCGGCGACACGGGCAGCGACCAGCACGCGCAACTGGTCGTCAGCAAGGGCAAGCGCGCCGCCGTCTTCGACGTGCTGATCCGCACGGAAATGCCGACGGCCGTGCAAACCCATGTCGAAGCGCTCGACGATGGCAGCCTGCCCGCCCCGCCGCCCGCCCTCACCATCACGGGGCTGGGACCGAACAACAGCTTGCTGCCGGGCGGCCTGGCATTACGCCTGGCTGGCGCGCCGGCGCTGGACTTGCAGCACGACAGCGACGGTTTCCTGGCGGCGCCCGGCGGCGCGGCCATCGGCTTGAAGCCGTACTGGGTGTTCCATCCGGACACAGGCAGCTTCAGCATCAGCGCCACGGCCATGCGGCAATTGCTGGCGGCGCTGCCGCCGGGCGCGCTCGACATGCACCTCAACTTCGTCTCGCGCGACGGCGCATTTGCCGCATCCTACGCCTTGACCGTCCTCCACGCCAGCAGCGTGCTGAAGGGACAGATGCGCACGCCGGCGGGCGGCAATGCCAGCGGCCTGGCAGGCAAGAAAATCTTGCTGGCCGGCTATAACTTCCACCAGCGCCGCGTGGCCGTGATCGACGCCACGGGCGCCTTTTATGCCGAGGGCATCCTGCCGGATACCTACCAGCTGACCTTGAACGACCTCGAACATCCGAATGCCGTCAGCATCAGCGCCGCCGTCTTCCCCGACAGCACCAGCGTCGATGTCGGCATCGTCTATCCGTATGCCCTGGCGCAGGGCCGGCTGGCCGCAAGCGGGCCGATTGTCAGCGGCACGGCGACGCAGGACGGCGCGGCGCCGCCCGCGCGGGGCGCCGCCGGGCCAGGCGCGCTATCGGCCGCCGCGCCATTCGCTGCAAGCGGCGCTGACAGCCAGGCATTTACCGCCACGGCGGGCGCGCAGAACCGGACGGTCAGCACGCCGATCGCCTTTGCCGTGCCGAAAGGCGCGCGCTACGTGGGTGTCAGGATCAGCGTCAGCACGGCCGAATACCCCGTGTACACGACGCAGCAGAGCCGCTACAACGACACCTGGTCGTATGCCGTGCTCGGCTTGCCCGGCGCCAGCCTGGCCGCCACGGGCGCCGTCAACCAGTCGCACTTTACGCAAGGCAGTATCGCCAGCACCGATTGCATCGATGTCAGCCAGCACACCGCGCAGGGCGCTCTGGCCATCGGCGGCAGCGTCAGCGCCACGAATATCGGCGATGATCAGTTGCCGACCAGCATCCGGGTGGAGCTGAGCCTGGCCTGCACGGGGTTGAAAGTCAGCAAGGCGCAATGGCTGTCGCCCAACCAGGATGGCCATGCCGTGCTGCAGCCGCTCAAGGCGAGCGCCAACTTGCCGGGACCTTACCTTTCCATCGCCCAGGGCGCGGTCACGCCGGCCCCCACCCTGCCGCTGGAACTGCAATACACGCCAGTGACCGCCACGCTGACGGACGTCAGCATCGGCATTTCCGCCAGCGGCGGCGACCCTGCGTTCAACAGCGGCAACCTGCTGGCCCAGGCCAGCATCCAGCAGCCAGGGAAGGTCACGTTCCCGGGCCTGGTGCTGCCCGCGTTCGAAGGGGGCAAGATCGACAAGAAGGCCGTCGTCACCATCCGCCTGAAGGGGCAGGTCAACGGCAGCGAGGCGGTCTCCGACCCGGCCGAAGGGGGGCAGGTGGCGCTGAGGGGCGACACGGCCTACATCCCCCTGTACCTGGCGGGCAACGCGCCGGCGCTGGCGGCGCGGCGCTACGGCGGGCGCGCGCCGGACAATGCGGGCGGCGACTCGTGGGCCACGCGCCCGGCAACAGACTGGCTGCTGGACAAGCCCTACCGCTTCGGCGACATCAGCGGCCAGCACGTGGCGCAAACGGCGGCGGGCCGCTCGCTCCTCGGAGACAGCGGCCACGGCGACGGCCAGCAGATCGACATGCGCTACGCGGACGGTGCGGGCGGCTACACGGATAGCCTGGGCGGCGCCGGCAACGGCGCTGCCATCCTCCAGCTGATCAACGACGCGCAGGCGGAAGTGGCGGCCGGCGCGCCGCAAAAGCCGAAACTGGCCCGGCTGGTGGCGTGGATCGCGGCCAACCGGGCCATGCTGGCGCTGGAAGCGGCAGACGCCGGCACGCGCGTCATCTACGTCGGCCACAGCTTCGTCAAGCTGGCCCTCGTCGACGGCCGTTTCGCCGCCCCGCCCCACGCCAGGATACCGGGCGTGCCCCCGTGGGCCAAGCCCGCCAGGGTGAGCATCGACCCGGCCCACCTGGGCCACTGGCACATCAGCCTGACGGCGCATCCGTGAACGCCAGGGCGGCGGGCCTGCACGCCATCAGGCAGGCAGGTCGGACAATTCCAGTTCCGAAAACCCGGCCCGGCGCCGCGCTTCCAGGTTGAACGGGCCGCGCAGGACGGGCGCCGCGTAGCGCAGGGCCAGTTCCGCGTAGGTGGCGCGCAATTCCAGGCCGCGCTGTTCGCACAGGTAGCCGTACCAGCGGTTGCCGATTTCCACGTGGCCCACTTCATCGCGCAGGATGATGTCCAGGATGGCGGCGGCGGCCAGGTCCCCCGCCTGCGCCAGCTTGGCGCGCAGCGGCGGGATCGCGTCCAGGCCCCGCGCCTCCAGGGTGCGCGGCACCAGCGCCATGCGCGCCAGCACGTCGCCGCGCGTCTTGTCGACCATTTCCCACAGGCTGTCGTGGCCGGGGAAGTCGCCATACGTGTGGCCCAGCACCTGCAGGTGTGCCTGCAGCATGGCGAAATGCGTGGCTTCCTCCTTTGCCACGCGCAGCCAGTCCGCGTAGTACTCGGCCGGCATGTCCGGGAAGCGCCACAGCGCGTCGAGCGCCAGGTTCATGGCGTTGAACTCGATGTGCGCGAGCGCGTGCACCAGCATGGCGCGGCCTTCCGGCGTGATCATCGAACGCCGCCCGACCAGGCGCGGCGGCACCAGTTCCGGCCGCTCGGGCCGGCCCGGCACGGCGGCGGAAGGCGCCAGCGGCGCCTGCGCATCGAGCGCCGGCGGCGCCGCGGCCATGGCCGCCACCATGGCCACCTTCGTCGCCGGGTCCGGCTCCAGCAGACAGGCCAGCGCATACGCGCGCAATTCCTGCGGCGCGTTGGGGGTCAATGGGGAGGGTGCGTGCATGGTACTTCCTTCGTGCGCTGATGCCAGTAAGGGGCGCAGTGTATCAAACTTACGCGACGCTCAAATACCGCTGTCCGAGCCACCGGTCCGCACCCCGCCCTGCCCCGCCAGCCAGTCGACCAGCGCCTGCACTCTTGCCGGCAGCGCAGCACGCGCGCTGTGCACGAGGTAATACGCTTGCGGGCTGGCCAGGGCAAAGCCGCCAAACGGCAGCACCAGCTGGCCGCTGTCGAGCCACGGCTGCACCAGCTGGCGCCGGCCCATGGCCACGCCTGCATGGTGGATGGCCGCCTGCGCGCACAGGTCGGCGCGGTCGAAACGCAGGCTGCGCGCGGGCAAATTGATGCCTGGCGCCTGCGCGTCCAGCCACAGCCGCCATTCCGCGTCCGGCGCGCAGGCGGGCCAGGCCAGGGTGTCGTGCAATACCGTCGCGCTGGACAGCTGTGGCGGCATATCCAGCAAGCCGTGCTGGCGCGCATAGTGCGGGCTGCACACGGGCGCCAGCCATTCATCCATCAGCTTGCGCGCTGCCAGGCCGGGAAAATGGCCATCGCCGTAATGCAGGGCCAGATCGGCCTGGCCGGCGCGGAAGTCCACGGCATCGTTGCCCACACGCAGGTCCAGCGTGAGTTCCGGATACCGCGCCGTGAAACCGGCCAGACGCGGCACCAGCCAGCATTGCGCAACGGATGGACGCGCATGCAAGGTGATGCCCCCCGTGAGCGCGTCGCCGCCGGCGATGGCCGCGTGCAAATGCTCCCAGCCCGTTTGCAGGGCGGCAAAGATGCGTACGCCATCCGGCGTCAGCTTCACTTGCCGCGTCAGGCGGTCAAATAGCTTCAGGCCCAGGCCCGCTTCCAGGCGGGCGATGCGGTGGCTGACGGCGCTGGGCGTGAGCGCCAGTTCCTGCGCTGCCAGCGCGAAACTGGCGTGGCGCGCCGCCACGAGAAAGGTGTGCAGGTTGGCGAACTGGCCGGCCGTGAGCGTGGCCCCGGGCGCGGCCCTGATGAGCGCGCCAGACGGCATCACGCGGCTCCAGCCGCCAGCAAGGCGCGGCCACACGCCACATAGGCGGCCATTTCCTGCTCCGGCACCATGCTGCCACCCGTGCCCCAGACCAGATGCGTGGCGCCATCCAGGGTGGCCTGGTACCGCGGCGCCGCCAGCACGGGAGCAATGCCCGCAAAGCCGGCCACGGCCGACGGCTCCAGGCACAGCTGCTGCGTCTGTTCCAGCAAGGCCAGCAAACGGTACAACTCTTCATCGCTGACGGTGGCGTAGCCGTCGATCAGACGCTGCATGGCGCGCCCGACAAAACCGGAAGGCCGGCCCACGGCCAGGCCATCGGCGGCCGTGATGTTGTCGATGCCGATATCCTGCACGCTGATCTGCTCGTGCAAGCCCGTGTGCACGCCCAGCAGCATGCATGGCGAGCGGGTCGGTTCGACAAACACGCAGTGAACAGCGTCGCCAAACGCCAGCTTCAAGCCAAACGCCACGCCGCCGGGGCCGCCGCCTACGCCGCACGGCAAGTACACGAACAAGGGGTGCTGCGCATCGACCGTGACGCCGGCCGCGGCCAGCTGCGCTTTCAGGCGTTCACCGGCCACCGCGTAGCCAAGAAACAGGTCGTGCGAGTTTTCATCGTCGACGAAGTGGCAGCTGGGGTCGCCCTGCGCCTGCTTGCGCCCCGCTTCCACGGCCACGCTGTAGTCGGTCGCGTATTCCACCACCGTGACGCCATGCGCGCGCAATTTGTCCTTCTTCCACTGGCGCGCGTCGGCCGACATGTGCACGGTGGCGCGAAAGCCCAGGCGCGCGCTCATGATGCCGATCGACAAGCCCAGGTTGCCGGTGGAACCGACGGCGATCGCGTACTGGCCGAAGAACGCCCGCACGGCGTCGCTGGCCAGCAGGCTGTAATCATCCCCCTCCCTCAGCAATCCGCCATCCAGCGCCAGCATTTCCGCATGTTTCAGCACTTCATAGATGCCGCCGCGCGCCTTGATGGAACCGGAAATGGGCAAATGGCTATCCTGCTTGAGCCATAGCTGACCGCTGGTCATGCCAAGGGCTGCCTGCATGGCCGGCAGCGGCACGACGGGCGATTCGATGACGCCGCCGCTGGCCTGGGTTTCCGGGAAGGCCCTGGCCAGATAGGGCGCAAAGCGCGCCAGGCGCGCGCTGGCCTGCGCCACATCGCCGGCCGTCAAGCCCACGTCGCCGAGCGCCTCTGCCGCTGGCGCGATGCGGGGATTGAACCAGCTCAAGGGCTGCAAGGCCATCAATTCTGCAATTAACGGAAATTTTTCGCGCAAGGCGGCGATGGCGGAAGTGGGCAGCATGGCAAGCTCGTAAAGGAACAAGCCATGATTAAACCGCATCTAGCGGCCGCTGGCAAAGGATGGCTGATCAGGCAATGGATGACGGAGCGTCACCTGTGTTGCGGCGCTACCGCTGTTCCTGCTGCCTGACCAGCAAGCGGGATAGTTAAATTTAATTCCTATGGGCACTATCGATTAAAGAAAAGTTTCCACAAAGGCATAAAAATAAGTTATCTTTAATGCAAACAAAAGGAGACATTTTTTCTCTTTATGACCGAGGCAAGAATGCGCTCCAAGAATGACAAACCTGTAAACAAGACTACCAGCACGAACAACAGCGCCAGCACCAGCGTCAGTCCCCTGGACTGCACGCGGCACGATGATTTGACGGCCCAAAAGGTAGAGGTCGGAATTATCTTCCAGGAGATGCTCGATACGGCCGCTGCCGCCGCCTATCTGGCCAAGAACAAGGTGCCGATCAGCACCGCGCTGCGCGTCCTGACGGGGTCGCGGCGCAAAAAGAATGCATCTGAAAACTGATGCATTGCACTTTACATATATTTGGATGAAATCCATGTATAATTTCTGGCGAGCAATCCCATCATTCAGTCACAGCCCCTGACTGCCCGACTTCCTGCCGCCCTGAACCTGCCGGCTTACCGCGCTACCCTATCCGGGCAGGCAATGCAGCAGGTTCTCATGGCAAAGCAACTTCCCCCTCTGCGCATCATGGTCGTCGACGACAATCGTGACGCGGCCGACCTCGTCGCCGAATTCCTCGTGCTCAGCGGCCATGAAGCCATTCCCGTGTACGGCGGCGCCGAGGCGCTGCAAGTGGCAGAGGCGTTTGAACCGGACGTGGTGTTTCTCGACCTGGGCATGCCCGAAGTCAGCGGATTTCAGGTGGCCTCCCGCCTCCGGCAAGCGTCCAAATTCCAGAGCACAAAGATGATTGCCTATACCGCGTGGAGCGATGAACTGACCCGCGCCAAGACCAGGAATGGCGGCTTCGACCACCATCTGGTCAAGCCTGCCACCCTCGATGACATACTGGGCCTGCTGAACCCCGCCGCATAAAGCCGCCGCATGCGCATGTGCCGCTCGCCGCGTTACCCCGGCAAGCCCTGGGCCTAGCTGACCTGGCCATGTTCATCATACAGCTCGCCTTCGTCGCCCTGGACGACAGCTGCTAGCTGCTGGGCAATGCGCCACATTTTCCGCACGATTTCAGCGTCAGGATTATTGCAAGTGATACTGCCGCCATAAAAACTGAACCATGCCCGATCGCCGTTTTCCTGATGGGCGCAACAGGCCGTCCATACAGCCAGGCCTTCTGCTTCCATGCGTATGGTCGTGCCGTCGGGCGCCCTGACTTCGGCGTAGCCGTCGAGGCGCATTTCCCCATCCCGCGCAAGCAGCTTGGTCCATTCCTCGATCGAGATCGCCGCCTCTCCGTGCGCAAGGCCCTCTTCGCTTCTTGTAATATGCAGGGCATATCCCATCATGGCTCCAGCGTTGATTCAACCTTGTTATTCACGTTATCCATCAGGATGGCGGTCCGCTCTAGCGCCAGAACAGATGGTAGCTGCCCTGGTAGTTCTTATCCACGTTTTCCCTGGAGTCGAACCGGAAGTCTATCTCTGGCAATTCGAGAAAAGAAAAACGCAGTTTCGAAGCGCGCAGGCATTGCGCCAACCGCGATTGTATTTCCGCACTCGTGCCATCCCTGGCATAAAGATCAATATCCACATCGTCCGCATAAAACACGCCTACACAAAAATGGCCGTCCGCCCCGAGTATCTCGACATTGTTCAAGCGTAGCTGGTTCGGCCGCATTATTTCCAACACGTCGACCAGCGCCTGCTCCAGCGCAATATATGGTGGGTATGTCGTGGCCGCTGACATGGTCATCCTGTGTAATGCGTGCCTTATCTTCCGAAACCTGCCCGTTTACTTCCGCTCCCGCTTCTCGCCGCGGTGCATCGCTGTCAATTGCGCGCGCACTTTCTTCGGCACAAAAAATCTCCTGAGAATCAGCATCGGCATCAATACCACCGCCACCAGGGTGGCCCCATTGCGTTTCAACTGCAGCAGGAAAAGGATCAGCACGCCGGTTCCAATCAACCATGCCGTGGCCTTCAGGATTTCCCATCCGCCTGCAAGCCCGGACAGGCCCGCAACAAGGGCAATGACAATACCGCCAATGAGTACATCGTTTTTACTTTTATGCATCTTCACGCCTTCGTTTCGCCGGTGGCGGCATGCCCGCCATCCGCTCTCTTGTGATCGCCAGTGCGTGCATGCACGAGCATCCGCACTATTTTGAACAGCTCGAGTCCGGCAGCGAGTCGAGATCCACTTCGCCAGGCTCGACCTGATAGCTGATCAGTTCCGCCTTGTTCTCGCGCACCTGCCATACCAGTTTCTCCGTTCCCTTGCCATTCTGAAACTCGGTCTGATACAGCAGTCGCACCTGATTTGGAAAACAGGCGGCCCTGAGCTGGCGCGCCACTTTCATGGGGCCATAGATTTGCATTCCCTGTTCGGCAGCCTGGACAAATTCCTGCTCGGTCTGTTGCTGTTTCATCAGCGCGCTGCCCATGCCGTACATGGCAGAGAACTTGCCTTGCGCCGCATACTGGTGAAAAACATCGGTGGCCGCATCGGCCGTTTTCCAGTCGTTGGCAAAAGAACCAAAATGAATGTCGCAAGCGCCCAGCAAGACAGCCAGTGATAACAAGCCAATTTTTTTCATTGCCAGGGTACGCTTCCTTGATGTCGTGTGGCTTGCTGCCACGTTAATAGTTGGCCGAGTCTTGCCAGCCCATGCATGGCACCACACGCTGGGCCGTGCGCTGCCGGCCGCCTGGGACGGGTGACAAACACGGGTAACAAACCCCAGTGACAAACACGGGTGGCAAAGCTGGCAACAAACAGCGGCGGCAAGGAGCATAACAAATTTCCGGAAAGAAATATGCACATATTGTCACGCGCAGCCAGCGCTGCCTGCCGCCGATGCACTGAATCAAGCATGCGCCCTCCCGTCCGGCAAGGGAAAGGCGCTGTTCCTGACGCCGGCCTTAGAACGTCATCTGCAGCCCCAGGTCAATCGAGCGTCCCTCGGCCGGCAAGGCTTGCAGCGCCCCGCCGTTCGCTTTCAGGCCCGACAGGTAAACGCCGCCCAGCGGGTCCGCATACGCACGGTTGAGCAGGTTGCTGACGCCCGCGCTCAGGCTGGCCATCTTGCTCAGCGCCACGCTGCTGCGCAGGTTGACGAGCGCATAGCCGGCCGTTTCCGGCTCCAGCCGGCGCGCATCGACGGTGTCCTTGCGGGCCACGATCTTCGTTTCGATGCGGCTGCTCCAGGCGCCCAGCTTGTGCTCGACTGCCAGCATGGCGTTAAGCGGCATCATGCGGTACAGGTCGCCGCTGTCGCTGCGCTTGCCCCGTGTATAAGCGGCGTTGCCGGTCGCCATGAAGCGGCCCCAGCGCGCACTGCTGGCCAGTGGCAACTGCCACGCCAGGTTGACGCCGTACAGCTTGGCGTCGTGGTTGGCGAATTGCAGCAAGTTGCCCTTGGCGCCCATCTGCATGTAGGGCTTGAACGGCGCCAGCACGTCGACATCGATGTAATTGTCGACCTTGCTGAAATACGGGTTGACGCGCAGGAACCAGCCCTCCTCGCCGCCGCCGTGCCAGTCGGCCGTCAATGCCGCCGTGTAAGCCGTCTCGGGCTTCAGGTCGATATTGCCCACATAGCCATTGCCGTCGCCAAACCAGTTGGTCATGGTCATGGCCATCGAACCGCGGCCCCAAGAGTAGCGCTCGTACACATTCGGCGAGCGCACCTTGCGCGCCAGCGCGAACTCGTAGCTGCTGGCCGCGTCTGGCGTGAAGGTCGCTTGCGCCGATGCATCGATGTTCGTGTCGCGCTGGCTGCGGCTGCGCGCATTGAAGGCCCGGGCGGCCATCACGTCCGGCATGTTCATCATGTTGGTGCCATACGATTGCACCTCGCCCGAGTCCATGCGCACGGATTCGCCACGCAGGCCCAGCACGCTTGTCCAGCGCGCGCCATGGCGCGTTTCCAGCTCGCCAAACAGCACCGTTCGGTCCCGCTTGCCGTCATTGATGTTCAGATAGGTGCGCGGCCCCATCATCATGGAACCGGGCACGGCCGGCCAGTAGTCGTCGAGGCGAAAACCATGCCACTCCTGGCCCAGGCGCAACTCGCCCGCCGCCGTCGGCAAGCTTGCCATCAGCGCATAGCCCGTGTTGCGCCCGTGCGTGATCATCGGCATCGTACCCTTGCGCTCGGGCGTGAAGAAGCCCATTTCGTGGTCCGTCCGCTGCCAGTAGGCGCGCCCGTCGAGTACGCCCCAGGCAAATGTGCCCTGGTAAGCCAGGTTGGCGAACTGGCCATGGTTATCCGTCATGTCCATGTACTGGTTCGGGAAGCCCTGGTAAGGGATATGCTGCACGCCGGCGCGCAGGATCAGCTGCTGGCCATCGCCCTTGGCCGCCAGCACGATGGACTGGTTGATGCTTTCGTACATGCTGGCAAGCACCGTGTTGCCACGCCCATCTTCATAGCTGTGGCCGCGCGTGGTGGCGCCGCTGTAGCCGATGCTGAGCACGTCGCTGGCGGCCGAGGCGTTGACGCTGGTCGCCACGCTGTTGTTGACGCTGCGCCCCGAGACGGCGAAGCTGCCTTGCGTCAGCAGCGGCGCGCCGCTCTGCGCGAACACGGGCGCGTTGGACTGCACTTCGATGGTGCCGGCGATGCTGTCGCCGCCGGCGCTGACGGGGGTCACGCCCGCGATCAGGCGGATGCGCTGCACCTGCTGCGGATCGATATACGACAAGGGCGCATTCATGTGGTTGGCGCAGGCGGACGTCAGTTCCATGCCGTCGATGCGAATCTTGATGCGGTCATCGGCAAAGCCATTAATCACTGGCAAGCCGGACACGCCGCCACCGGCCGCCACGCTGTAGCCGGGCGTGCTGGAGAGCATCAGCGCCGTGTCGGCGGCGGGACGGTAGCCGTCCTTGACGCCCGTGACGATGACTTTCATTTCGGGTAAAACCGCTTCAGTGCGCGCCTGGCCCAGGGCGGGCATGGCGATGGCGAAGGAAATAAGTAATGGAAAATGTTTCATGGTGCTGCTTTCTGTCAGATAGGCAAGACGAACGGCCACAGCGCAGCACGATGCGGCTGGGCGATGGACGTTCACGGAAAAACCAGGATCAGAAAGCGGCAGGCGGCCCGCGCGGCTGGACGGGCGTCCAGGCGAACAAGGGAGTGGGCGACTGGTAGAACAGCAGGGGCAGCAAGCCCGTGATCAGTTCACCGGATGCAAGCACCAGGGTGGTGGGAATAATGTCCAGGGTGGCCGCATGCATGCTGCAGCACGGGCAGTCGCCCATGCGCATGCCGCCTTTGGAAGGGTCGGGCGCCTGCTTGGAGAGCGTCGCGGGCAACATGTTCATGCCGCCCGCCACCGAGCAGATCTCGAAGCTGGGCACGGCCTTGCCGCTGGCGACAGTGAAGGCGCGCGACAGGGTCGGGGCGAGCGCGGCCATGAGGATGGCGAGACACGCGATCCACAGGACGATGACGGCGCGGCCTTGGCTGATAAACATGCCGCCATTATAACGGCCGCCCTGCCCCTGGGCCAAGGCCGCAGATCAAGCCGTCGTGCAGGTATGGCTACAGATCGACCTTCATCGACAGCTTGATGGCGCGCGGCGCACCCGACGCCAGGCGCGTGCCGGCACCGGCCCAGTAGCGCTTGTCCGCCGCGTTTTCCACGTTGAGCTGCCAGACAACTGCCTTGTCCATCACCCGGCTCGCATAGCGGGCGCCAGCGCTGAACAAGGTCACGCCGCCCAGGAAAGCCTGGTTCAAATCGTTGACGGGACGGGCGCTGTAGTAATACGCGCCGCCGTTGACGGACAGGCCCGGCACGCCGTCAAACGCGTATGCGAGGAAGGCGCTGGCCGTGCGCTTGGAGGCGTTTTCCGGCGCCTTGCCGTTGTAGTCGGCATTGATGTTGGCAAACTTGGGATCAAGCAGCTGGGCCGACGTCTGCCACGACAGCTGGCGCGTCAGCTTGCCCTGGGTCGACAGTTCCAGGCCACGGTAGCGCTGTTCGCCATCCGAGGTGAAGACATTGCTGGCATTCGTGTAATAGCCGGGGCGCGTGATGTCGAACAGGGCCGCCGACAGCAAGGTGCCGCCAGGGCTCAGCCAGCGCGCGCCCAGCTCCTTTTGTTGACTCACGCCGGGCGCCATCTTCACGCCCTGGTTGGCGGTGCCCGTCGGGCCCGTTTCACCCTCTTCCAGCCCGCGCGCCGTGGATGCGTAGAACGACAGCTCGGGCGTGGCCTTGTAGATCAGCGAGGCCATCGGCGTGGTCTTGCTGACGTCATAGTGGCTGGCGCCCTGGTCGCTTTGGTAGCTGCTGCGGCGCACGCCGATGACGCTTTGCCATTGCGGGCTGAAGACCATGCGGTCGAGCGCGTACAGGCCGGTGTCGCGCGTGTCGAGGGCGGCCGTCGTCGGCGTGGCCGGCTTGGGGCCGAACACGACATTCGTCACGGGCACGGGCTGGTACAGGTTCTGCGAGGCGATCGTGTAATTGCTCTGGTAAATCGGATCTTGCGACTTGTCCGTGCGCGAGGCGCCCAGGGTCAGTTCATGGGCGATGAACCCCGTGTTGAAATTGCCGGCCAGTTCCGCGCGCAGCAAGTCCGAGGCCGTCACGCTGTGCTGGATATTGCCCGTGATGCGGCCCGCGCCCGTCTGCACGGCGGCCGCTTTGTTCAAGCGGAAGATGGCCAGGCGGCGGTCGCGCGCCGTTTCCGAGTGGCCCGCCTCGACCGTCAAGGCCCAGCCATCGGCGATGGCGTAATCGGCGCGCAACTGCGCGTTTTTTGTCTGCGTTTCGAAGTTGGACCAGTCCGGGCCGATCAAGTTGCGCGGATCGACGGCGCGCGGCAAGGTGATCACGCCTTTCACGGCCGTGGGCAGGGCCACGCCCGCCTGCTCCGTCACCTTGCGGCGGTCATATTCCAGGTCCGCTTTCAGCAGCAGTTTACTGGTCACGCGCCAGTCCAGCGCCGTGGCAATGAAGCGGCGGTTGCCATTGCCGACATTATCCAGGTAGGAACCCAGGGTGCCGCCGGCCGCGTTCACGCGCACGCCGAATTCCTGCTGCGCGCCAAAGCGGCGGCCGACATCGATATTCGCCACGGCACTGCCACGGTCATCGAGGCTCAAGCCCATGCTGGTGACGGGCCGGCTGCCGGCCCGCTTGGTAACGAAGTTGACCACGCCGGCCGGCGAAGTAAAACCGTAGTACAGGGCCGAGGCGCCCTTCAGCACTTCCACCCGCTCCTTGTTTTCCATGGGCACTTGCGAGAAGTTCATGATGGGCATGGAACCGTTGAGGCGGTAATTCGTGCGGTTTTCCACGGCGATGCCGCGTATCACCAATTGATCCCAGGTTTCGCCGCCGTTCTGCTGGCGCGTCACGCCGGCCGTATTGCGCACGGCGTCGTACAGGCCGGAGACGGCTTGCTGCTCCAGCAATTCGCGCGTAATGACGTTGACGGTCGATGGCACATCCATGATGTTGGCGCCACGGAAACTGCCCGCCTCGGTGGTGAGCGGTACCAGGCCTTGCGCGCGCGCCCCCGTCACCTGCACGGCCTGCATGACTTTCTCGTCGCTAGCCGTCAGCTCGTCCTGGCCCCTGGCTGCATTGGCCGCCAGTGCGGCGTGAGAAGCGAAGGCCAGCGAGAGGGCGGCGGCGACGGGAAGCAAGCGGAGGCGAGGAGTTACGGCAGGCATGAAATCGGGCTTTCAATGAGAAAATGTTGCGAATGAGAACTTACGGTTAGCGGACATGATACCGATAATGAGAATCATTATCAAGTAAGAGTGAGTTTGTGTGAGTTTTGTAGAAGAAACAAGGCTCCACCGGCGCCTGTTATCACTTGAACACGTTTGGATTTTGCAGACGAGCCCGCAAAGAGGCATACTGACAGTCACGGCGCGCACGACGCGCCGCCTAACAAGATCAAAAGGTAAGTTCGTGAACACAATCGACAAGAAAAGCGTGCAGACGAAATCATTTCGCTGGAAACGCTGGCAGCGCTGGGCCGTCGGCACAGGCTGCGTCCTGGCCGCCTACAGCGCGGCCGGCTTCTGGCTGGTGCCCTACGTCATCAAAAACCAGTTGCCAAAATTTGCCGAGAAGGAACTCGCGCGCCAGGCCAGCGTCGCCGACGTGCGTTTCAATCCCTTTACCCTGCGCCTGGAAGCGGACAAGATTGCTTTCAAGGAAGCGGCCAGCGCCGATGGCAAGGGCGGCGCGCCGCTGCTGTCCATCGGTGCCCTGGCCGTGCAGCTGGAATGGAAATCCATCGTGCGCCGCGCCTGGAGCCTGGCGGAAATCCGCATCACGGCGCCCCAGGCGCAGCTGACCGTCACGCCGGACGGCAAGTTCAACCTGGCTGAAGTGCTGGCCACCTGGCAGCGCAAGCACCCGGAAAAGAGCGAAGGCGGCATGCCGCGCCTGATCATTGGCCACTTTGCGCTGGAACAAGGCAAAGTCGACTGGCAAGACCAGAAGGCCGGCTATGCGGACAATTTTACGCCGATCAATTTCACGCTCGACAATATCTCGACCCTGCCCGACGCCAATGGCAGCTACAGCCTCAGCGCCGACGCGGCGCGCGGCGGCAAGCTGCACTGGCGCGGCACGGCGTCGCTCACCCCCATCCGGGGCGAAGGCGAACTGATACTGAACGACGCTTCCCTGCCCGGCCTGGCCGCCTACCTGAAAGCCTACACGCGCGCCGAAGTGACGAGCGGCAAGCTGTCGGCGCGCCTGCCCTATGCTTTTTCCTATGCGGACGGCAAGCTGGAAGCGAGCCTGAAAGGCGCGGGCCTGGCCTTGCGCGGCCTGTCGCTGGTGCGCGACGGCAAAGGCGACGCTTTTACCTCGCTCGATACCCTGGGCGTCGCCGGCGTCAACGCCGACCTGGGGCGCCAGAGCATCACGGTAGATAAAATCAATCTGTACGGCGGCAAGCTGGCCGTGCGTCGCGACAGCAAGGGCGAGATCGACGTGGCGAACCTGATGCTGCCGGGCAATCCCGCGCCCGCCGCCGCCGCTCCGGCCACCCCCGCCGCCCCAGCCAAGCCAGGCAGGTGGAAAGTCGACTTGAAACAGCTGGCGCTGGCCAAGGTGGACGTCTCGGCCATCGATGAAACCGTCTCGCCGGCCCTGCAATTGAGCGCGAAACAGTTGCAACTGCAGCTGCAACTGGGCTTGCAGCAAGGTCAGACAGGAAACAGCGTGCTGGTCGACAACGCCAGCTTTGCCCTGGCCGATCTGGCCATGCAACGGGGCGCGCAAACGCCATTCAAGCTGGCGCAACTGGGTTTTACGGAAGGCAAGATCGACCTGGCCGCGCGCAGCGTGCACCTGGGCGCCGTGACGGCCAGCGGCGCGCAGATCGACCTGGCGCGCAACCGCCAGGGGGAATTTGCGATTGCGCAAAAGCTGCCCGTGTTTGCCTCCGGCAAAGCCGACCCTGCCAAGGATGCGCCCTCCGCGCCCTGGTCCACCAAGGTAGACAAGGTGGAGCTGAACAAGTTCGGCGCCCGCTTCGACGATGCGGGCACGGGAATTAAAGGCAATCTGCAGGATGCCCGCCTGTCCCTGCACAACGTCAGCAACGACATGACGCAGGCGCTGCCGTTCGAGCTGGGCGTGGGCCTGCGCGAAGGTGGCTTGCTCACGGCGAATGGCAAATTCGTGCCCGGCACGGGCGCCGTCGATGCGCAGCTGAATCTGAAACAGCTGACGCTGGCGCCCGTGCAACCGCTGCTGGCACAGCACGTGAAACTCAAGCTGGCGGGCGGCAGCCTGTCCGGCAGCGGCCGCCTGACGACGGGCGGCGGTGCGCCGAAAGCACCGAAAGTGCGCTATGTGGGCGGCGTGGATATCGCGGGCCTCGTGCTCAACGAAACGGATGGCAAGCGTTTTGCCTCATGGAAAAGCGTGCGCGCCGACAAACTGACGGCCAGCGTTGGCCCGGACTTTGTCGACATCCCGGAACTGCGCGTGGTGGAACCGAACGCCCAGCTGATCATTGAAAACGACCGCAGCCTGAACGCGCAACGCCTGCTGGTGAAAGCGCCGGAACCTGCGCAGCCCGCTGCATTGCCTGCCGCCGCCGCCGCTCCCGTGGCCAACGCCACGCCGGCCACCGCAACGCCGGCCGCTGATGCCGCCTTCCCCGTGCGCGTGCGCCGCGTGCGCCTGCAAAACGCCAAGCTGGACTTCGCCGACCTCAGCCTGCGTCCCCAGTTCGCCGCCAAGATTTATGAACTCAATGGCGTCGTCACGGGCCTGTCGACGAAACGCGATGCGCGCAGCCAGATCGAACTGGACGGCCGCATCGATGAATTCGGCCTGGCCCGCGTGCGCGGCCAATTGAATCCGTTCGCCCCCACCGACAATACGGACTTGAACGTGGTCTTCAAGAACGTCGACATGGTGTCCGCCTCGCCGTACACGATGAAATTCGCCGGCTACAAGGTAGCCGAAGGCAAGATTTCGCTGGATTTGCAATACAAGGTGCGCAACCGCCAGCTCGACGGCACCAACCAGATCGTGCTCGACAAGCTGACCCTGGGCGAGCGCATCGACAGCCCGGACGCCCTGAAGCTGCCGTTGGAACTGGCGCTGGCCATCCTCAAGGATAGCGACGGGCGCATCGACCTGGGCTTGCCCGTGTCGGGCGACATGAACGACCCGCAATTCAGCTATGGGGCGCTGATCTGGAAAGCCGTGGGCAACGTGCTGACGAAAATCGTCACGGCGCCGTTCCGCGCGCTGGGCAACTTGCTGGGCATCAGCGCCGACAAGCTCGAATCCATCGACTTCGATCCGGGCAGCGCCGTGCTGCTGCCGCCCGAGCGGGAAAAGCTCAAGCAGGTGGCGCAGATCCTCGCCAAGCGCGAACAGCTGAAGCTGGCCGTGCCGGGCCAGTACAGCGACACGGATGCGGCCGCCCTGCGCGCCCAGGCCGTGCGCCGCGCCGTCGCCGCCAAGGCCGGCATCAAGCTGGAGGCTGGCGAAGAGCCGGGGCCGCTGAACCTGGGCGAGCGCAAGGTGCGCGGCGCCCTGCGCGAGCTGTACGCGGAACGCTTCGGCAAGGCGGAACTGGACAAGCAGAAAAAGGCGGCGGAGTCGGCTGTGCCAGGGGCGGCGTCAGCAGCCTCGGCGGACGCTGCCACGCCGGCGACGGCGGCCAAGATCCCCGTCTTGCAACGTCTGGGCAAGCTGATCGAAGGCGAGCCGCAGGTGGCCGACACGGGCGCGTTCTATAACGGCTTGCGCGAGCAACTGGAAGCCAAGCAGGCGCTGCCTGCCGATGCCTTGAACAAGCTGGGCATGCAGCGCAGCGCGGCCATCCTGACGGCGCTGCAGCAGGATGGCACGCCAGCCACACGTGTCAGCGCCGGCGCGCCGGAAAAGACGGAGGCTGCGCCAGGCAAGCTGGTGGGACTGACGCTGGGCCTGGCGGCGAAGTAAACGGGTATTGAAACGGGCATTGAAACGGACATTGCCGTAGCATATGTGCGGCCGTGCCATTCCGGGCGGATAATGTGTCCAGGCGCTGCGCGGCGCCTGGCACAAGCTTGATGACGTTGACAACAATGACAAGGAGACGCAGCCCCTCATGCAAATCGAAGAACGCATATACATCCCCGTCCCGCCCATGCTCATCGACCAGATCTGGAGCGAGGTCGACCAATGGCACCGCTGGGACCCGGATACGAAACAAGCCCGGCTCGACGGGCCATTCAGTGTCGGTAGCAAGGGCCGCATCGTTCCCAGCAAGGGACTGGGCATTCCCATGGTGGTCACGGAACGCTCAGCGGGCCGCTCGTTCACCGTCGAAGGCTACATCCCCTTGTTTCGCCTGCACTTCGAGCATATCGTCTCTGCCGTCGATGGCGGTTCGGACGTCCTGCACCGCGTGTGGTTTACCGGCCCCCTAGCGTTTCTGTTCGGGCCAGGCGTGGCAAAGCAGGTCAGAGAGGGGCTTCCCCGGACCATGCAATCACTGAAAGACTACGCCGAACGACGCCACGCGACTGCCGGCAACGAAACCTGACAAGCCAGCGCCGTTCAAGGCTTTCTCCTCCAGCTGGCATGCCGGCTGGACCACTTCCGGCACTGGCGGCACTGGCGGCAGCATCAGCATGATGCTGCCGCCCCTCCTGCATCGCTATTTCGTCTTCGCCCCCTCCTTCACCACCGCATCCGGCAAGGCAAACGCCACCAGGCTATCGCCCATCTTCGTGCCCAGCGATCCATGGCCGCCAGCCATGACGACGACATATTGCTTGCCCGTCTTGTCGGAGACATAGCTCATCGGCGTGGCCTGGCCGCCTGCCGGCAGGCGGGCTTTCCACACGGTTTTGCCGTTGCGCACGTCGTAGCCGCGGATGTAGTAGTCGAGCGTGCTGCTGAGGAAGGCCACGCCGCCGCCCGTGGTGCTGATGCCGCCCAGGCTGGGCACGCCCAGCGGCAGGGCGATGGGGACCGGGGCGCTGTCGCGCGTGGTGCCGTTCTTGTGCATCCATACTTTTTTCATGGTGCGCAGGTCGACGGCGGCGATATAACCCCACGGCGGCGCCTGGCAAGGGAAGCCCAGCGGCGACAGGAAGGGTTTGATTTCCACGGCGAACGGCACGCCCGTCTGCGGCTGCAAGCCCATTTCAGACCCCGTGCCGCCCTTGGCGTTGGCTTGCGCGCGCGGCACCAGGCGTTCCAGGAAGCCCATGTAGTCGGGGTTCACCAGCAGCAGCTGGCGGCCCGGATCGACGGCCGCCCCGCCCCACTCGAAGATGCCCAGCGGGCCGGGCGAAATGATGGCGCCCTTGATCTTTCCTTCGGCCACGGTTTGCGGCGTGAACGGTCCTTCGTAGCGGTGCTGGCGGAAGATGATGCGGCAAGCCAGCTGGTCGAACGGCGTGGTGCCCCACATGTCCGTTTCGCTGATGTTTTTCTCGGGCAGGAAGGTCAATGCCGAAAACGGCTGCGTGGGCGACAGCGTGTCGCCAGGCGCGGCGTTGGCGGTCGGCACGGGTTTTTCCGGCGCCGGCACCACCAGGCTGCCGTCGCGCCGGTCGATCACATAGATGTCGCCCCGCTTGGTGGTGGCCACGACGGATGGCACTTTACCTTTCGGCGTGTCGATATCGACCAGGGTGGGCTGGCCGCCGATATCCATGTCCCAGATGTCGTGGTGCACGGTCTGGTAGACCCAGCGCACTTTTCCCGTCGCCAGGTCCAGCGCGACGATGGCGCTGTTGTATTTTTCGCCATGGGGGTTGCGGTTGCCGCCCCAGGTATCGGGCGTTTCGTTGCCCATCGGCACGTACACCATGCCCAGCTTCTCATCCACGCTGGACACGCCCCAGGAGTTCGGCGAGTTGTTGGTATACGTCTTGCCGTCGGCGATCGGCGCCGTGTCGTCCGGGTTCGAGGCATCCCAGTTCCACATCAGCTTGCCCGTCACGGGATCGTAGCCGCGGATCACGCCGGACGGCTCTTCGGTGGAAAAGTTATCGGTGACGCTGGCGGCCATCACCACCACGTTCTGCGCCACGGCCGGCGGCGATGTCGGCATCAAAAAGCCCCGCTTCTTCATGCCCATGCCGTGGTACAGGCCGATCACGCCGTTTTCGCCAAAGCTTTTGCAGGCCTCGCCCGTATCGGCGTTGACGGCGATCAGGGTGGCGTCCATGGTGGGGGCGAAGATGCGGCGCGGGCATTCCATGCTTGCCGCTTCAGGCGCCGGATTGTCCTTGGCGCGGCCAGCGTTCACGTCCCAGTAAGCCACGCCACGGCAGATCATGTGCTGGTAGGTCGAGGCGTCGCGGTTGATCTTCGGATCGTGGC
>RCUS01000069.1_pt1 | contig 85497 bp, 78 predicted proteins | sample 2166221 | NCBI WGS metagenome assembly RCUS01 (sample SAMN09932758, study PRJNA488358) | compost metagenome | isolation source: compost soil in cyclohexanecarboxylic | place: Germany: Experimental Botanical Garden
GCTTCATCCTCCCGGGCCGGGATGCGGTTGTAGATCACCTGGGGCGAAGGAAGCTCCGCCGAGATCCATGTTTTGCCTGGGCCGGGGACATAGCCGTTGATCGACGGACGGCCCAGCTTCAGGTCGCGCACGGTCACCACGTAGGCGAGGAAACCCATATCGTTGCCAGTCCGGATAATGTCACGGAAATTTTTGTGGTTGCCCCGGAACAGGCGGGTCTTGTCGGCGATCGTCAGGATCGCCACGACGGGCTTGCCGTCATATGTCCGCATATTCACATATCATCCCTCCTCCGGAACTTGCTGAGGTAGAGGCAGTGCTCCAGGATATGCTGGATCGAGGCCTTGCCTTCGGCACGGAGGGACGGATGGCGGAAGATGGAGCGGCCGGGCTTGGCGTTCGCCTCGAACATCCATATGTTCTCCTCCTGGTCGATGCCGAGATCGAAGCCGATTTCGCCCAGCAGATGCCGCTGCTGGGTTTCGAGCGACTCCGCGAGACGGATGGCGGTCTGCTTGGCTTGCTGAAGCACTTCATCTGCTCTTGCGCCGAATACGCGGCCGAGCGCCTGCTGGGGCGTCAACAGCGATCCGCCGTTCTTGAGGTGGGTCGTTACGCTGCCGCGTCCCGCTTTCTTGGCGCCGATTCCGACGACGACCCACTGGTTGTTCCCGTTCTTGTGCATGTGGAACCGGAAGTCGATGGGGCAGCCGTCGATTTCGATCAGGCGGATGCCCTGCTGGACGACATAGCTCTGCAGGGTCTTTCCGTGTCTGGACTGCAGCAGCCGCATCAGGCTGTCGAAGGTGCCGAAGCGCAGCAGCACATTTTTGCCGTCCCTCCGGTAGCGGGCGAAATAGCCGCGCTTGGGCAAGTAGGTGAGCCTGTAAATCCCATGGCCGAGGCTGCCCGCCGACGGCTTGTAGTAGACGAAATGGTGGCGCTCCAGCATATCACGGATCGTCTCGGGTGGCGGGCTGCTGTGGGTTTCGGGCACATACCGGCTGGCGAAGCTGTCGTTCTCAAGCAGACGGTAAATATCGGATTTGTTAAAGAAGCTCCAGTTGAAGAACGGGATTCTCTTGCGGATGAACCGTTCCCGCAGCTGGTTGATTGCCGGCGAAGTCTCCGCCCGCCGGCTGGGCAGGCGGTTGTATACGACGTCGGGAAGGGGGACGATTTTGCGTTCGAATTTGCCGCTGTCCGTCAAAAAGTAGCCGTTCACGCGATCCTGCTGCCAGTTGATGTCCTTCGGCGTGAAGGCGAAGATGTAGCACATGCCCCTGCCCTCGCGCAGCAGATGCTTGATGAAGCCGGTGCGGGTGCTGAACGGACTGGACGGGGAGCCGGGACCGTCGGACAGCACGCCCACCAGCGGGCCGAGCTGCACCTCATCGTTCTGGAGGCCCCGCAGGTAGACGCCGCCCGATTTCGGAACTTTGATGGCGTGCTGGACGCCCGACGCCAGGAACAGATGCTTGCCGGCGCGCTTGATTGGCTTGATTACAGCCGGGATTGCGTCTTTGCCGAGCCGGACCCGGATGTTCCTCTTGCCGGTCAGCTTCAGGCTTTTCATCAGCGAGCCCGAGACGTAGACGACCCGTTCGGGCTGCTTGGTGAAGTGGACATTGCAGTATGTGAGACCCATTTATAGAATCCTCCTTAAGCACCTTAGGTTTCAATCTTCCGATTGCAGCGCCCCGCTTCGCAAGAGGCGGGGAGAACTGCTTCGTGTAAGCAGAAGGTAGCGCGCGTAAGCCAGCGGATTCTCGGCCGAACGCCGGGCGGCCTCACGGTCACCCGTGAGCTTGAAGACCGAGCGGCCGGGCTTGGAGTTGGCCTCGAGCAGCCAGATTCGTCCATCGGGGTCGATGCCGAAGTCCAGTCCCAGCTCGCCGAGCCTCCCGCATGAGGCTTCCAGGAGCGGCGGAAGAAGAGCGGCCGTCCGCTCCAGCTTCTGCAGAATCTCTTCGGCCATGGCGCCGAACTGCTCCCGAAGCACCGCCGCAGCTTCCTCCGCGGTTCCACCTCCGTGGAGATTCGAGGTGAGCGACCCGCCCGGGCCAAGGCGGGCCGCCATACCGGTCAGCTCCCACCGTCCCCGGCCATTCTTCTGCACCAGAACCCGGATGTCGAACGGTTCTCCCCGGCATGTGGTAAGCCGAAGATACGGCTGCATAATGAAGCGCTTGGAGCCGATGAACCGCTCCGCCCAGGCGAGCCCGCTGTATTCGTCCGGGAAGCGGAGCAGCAGCGGCCGGTTCGCCCCGTCGCGAGCTCTGATGATCAGGCTTCCGGGCTGTGAGCCGGAAGGTGCGGCATGCAGGGTGAATCTGCCCTGCATGCCCGCCCGGGGCTTCAGGAAGACGCCGTCCTTATACCGGGCCAGCATGAGCGATAGCCCGCGGCGTCCGGTATATCGTCTCGTCTCGGGCAGCAGCCGTGCGGCTTCCGGGTGAAGCCGGAGCTTCCGGTAGACGTTCCATTTGTCCGGAAGCCCGCGCGACCAGTCGGAGCTGCGCCCGAGCGCCCGGAGCGCCCGGGCGGCTTCGCGTTTTTCTTCCGGGCTGCTCGCGAACATCCGGTTATAGACGATATCCGGCGTTCGCTCCTTCGCCGGCACCCAGTTGCTGGCGGCCCGCCGGAAGCCGGCTACCGAGCCGCCGTCCGGCGATACGCCGTCCGGTGTGAAGACCACTGCCCGCAGGCCATAGGAAGGGGCAGCGCGCAGCAGCGCTTCGCAGAAGGCAGGCTCCGCGACGGGAGATTCCAGGTTTCCCGGTCCGGTCAAAATGCCAAAGAGGCCGAGTTCGGTCACAGGCATGGCGTCCTCCTTATAGACCGGCAAGGTAGCGGCAGTATTGAACCATCTGCTTGACGGAGGGTCTTATCTTCACGCCGCTGAGCGGTGTGTTGTCATTCTTCGACGGCTTGGAATTGACCTCAAGCAGCCAGATCCGGCCGGACTGGTCAAGTCCGAGGTCGATGCCAAGCTCGCCGAAATGGGCAGGGATATAGGCCTCGACACTTTTGGCGACAGCCAGCGCCGCGCGTGGCAGCTGGACCGGTGCGCTCTCTTTGGCGCCGGGCGAAAGGGAGCTCTTGCCCACCGCCTCCCGGACCGTGCTAAGGCTGCCGCCCCGGGCGAGATTGGAGACGAAGTGGTGATTCCCCGCGGTGCGGGCGACAATGGAGGTTACGCCCCATTTGCCGGTTCCGTTCTTCTGTACGAGCGCCCGGAAATCGACCGGCCGGCGGCCGGATTCCATCAGGGGAAGTCCTTGCTGGATCTGGAAGCGGGCCGTCTTCAGCTTCGGGGACACCGCCTGGAACAGCTTGGCGAGGCTGGGGTAGCTTACCTTCCGCGTTCCGATCGGCGTAGCCGAATGCAGCTTATAGCCGCCTCCTTCTTCTCTGGAAATGCGCAGTATGCCTTTACCGAGGCTGCCGCGTACCGGCTTCAGGAAGACGACCGGATACCTTGCGCACATCTTCTGCAGCATGGCGAATCCGCTGAGCAGATGGGACTCCGGCAAATACCGTTGAATGGAGGAGTCCTTTCGCAGCGCGTCGAACACCTCGTTCTTGTCGAGAAACTTCTCATTAAAGAAATGGGTGCCGTAACGCGATTTTACTTCCGACAAAAAATGCTGTACGCTAGGTTTATTCTCCGCTTTTCGGGTCGTGAGTCTGTTATTGACTACGTCGGCGACGGGCAGCCTGAGCTTTTTCCAGCCGTCTTCGTACACCCAGCCGGATATGGTCGAGTTCGCTCCTTCGAGCGCCCCCGGGGTAAAGAAGTAGACGAACGCTCCCTGTGCCTGACAGGCGTTGGTGAGCTCCAGACAGAACTGGGTGATCGAGCCGAACGGCCGGTCGGGACGGTCCGGATTCTCACGGCTGACGAGCACGCCGATAAGCGGACCCAGACGCAAGGTCCGGTTTCCGGGACTGTACGAGGCGTTCAGCAGGCGCCGTCCCGACCAGCCGGTCCGCCGGGCCAGGGCATCGCTGACGCGCAAGCTGTCGGATTTGGGCACCGGAATGACCGTAACCTCTTGTCGGAATGAACCGTACGCCAGCAGAAGCGGCCCATGGGCCGGGATTTTGAGTTTCTTGATTAGCCGGTCGCCCAGCATAACGGCGTTATCCTGCAGAATGCCGGATTGCACCGTTTGGACCGGGATCTTAAGCTTTGACATCGTGGATCTCCTTCCGGTAGGCAGCATGATGCCGGCTGATTGACACCTGGGGTCTACATATCATTCATCATATGGAGAGTAGCCCTCCTTGGTGATTGGCCCTGTTTCGAATGACCCGGATTCATTACATTCTGAAGGAGGAACGAAGCATGAACGTATATGACAAGGCCCATGAACTGGCCAAGGCGATCAGAGAGAGCGGCGAGGTTGCCGATATCTCGGCGGCGATGGCGATCATTGAGGCCGATTTGCCAAGCAAGGAGATGCTGGACAATTTCCGCAGCAGCCAGCAGGAGCTTCAGGCGCGGATGCTGGCCGGTGAAATGCCGGATCAGGAGGAAATGGAGAAGATGGAGAAGCTGTTCGAGGTGCTGAATATGAATTTAAGCATCCGCCGGCTGTTTGAAGCGGAACGCCGTCTCAGTGTTGTGATCGAGGACGTGAACAAAATCATTTCCGGCAGCCTGGAGCATTTGTACGGCGCGGACGTCTAGTACGCCGTCGCTCATCCTCCAAAGAGCCAGCCGTGCCATAGAACCTTAAATCATGCGGTATCCTGCTTGCCTTCGATAAGACAGAGGAGGAGACCGGCGGCGATACCGAGCCTGCGATCCAGCTGCCCCCCTGTATCCTGGGCAAAATCAACCTTGACCTTGGACAGGAACGGATTCGGGCTCCGTCTGAAAGCCGCCGCCTCCCGGTCATCCATTTCCGCAAGATAGCTCTGGGGAATAAAAGGGATGATCCGTCTTATAATGGCGAGGAGTGCATTCTCCTCCTTGATCTTTCCGAGTTCTTCGTCATATTGTCCCAGAATGATCCATTCGTCTTTCACGATGGACTTCAGCCCTCTGCGGCGGAGCGCGCCGATCTTCTCGCCCGTTGCGCTGTCCGTTACATCATAAGTAGCAGACAAGTCGATGATCTTGCGGGCTTTGATCCGAAGCAGTTCGCTTTGCATGCTCTCATCCTCGTACAGCGTAATCTCTTCCTTCAGTTTGAACGCCTTCATTTGCGAGTAGAGGACCAGCTGTCCGTCTCCGTCGTAAATATGTACTTTTGCACCCAGAACTGATAGCATTTTTCTTCGGATAAGGTACTCGCGGTGGTTGAATTGCTGATTCATCCCAAGTTCTCCTTCCATATGTATGAAACAGGGCTATTTTCTCATATTTTCCGGATATCAATCCATACCATTTTCCACACAGCTTGAGCAATTCAATCTCTGAATCCAGCTGCCTCGGGACCGGGACATTTGTCGGACTTTCATCTCTTGCTCTCATAATTTCTCCGCTTGGCTCATAGAGTAGAATACAGACTTAGCGAAGGAGAGGATCATCAAGGATGAGAACGAGAAACAAGTGGAAGCATTCACTGTATTTGCTGTTGGCGCTGGCCATGCTGCTGTACGAGCTGCCCCGGCTGTCGCCGGACGGTCCGGCTCCGGTATTCTGGTTCGGGGTGGTTTGGGCGGGTTTCGCGTTCCTGATTATTGCGGCGCATCTGCATTTCATCATCGGGGTCGACGAGGAGAAATCCAAACAGCTTGAGGCCGTCCGCAAGGCGAAGCTTGCCCGGTGGGAGGAGAAGCTCCACAAACAGGGGCGGGTGGGGCAGAAATCATAACATTCCGGAATCAATCCCAAATAACAAGCCGGCTGCATACTGCTGCGAAAATCATGACCTGCAAGAAGGACGCCTGGAATACAGCGCCTCTCTTGCGGGTCATTTGCGTTTAGAAGCAAGAACAGTCATGAACCGGTGCGCGGGATCGCATCACATAATTGATGGGCCATTTCCGGATATGATGCAAAAAGCATGGACATGTCGAACGAAAGACCCATATTATTCAAATATATGACAATAAATCTCATATTAATAGACATGATGTATGCTATACTCAATCTAACAAATTTTAGGAGATGAAGGTATGATTGGGAAATTAGCTTTGCCTGTTCTATTAATCGGAGCTCTGGTGTTGCCCGGATCGGCTGCTTCTGCTGAAAATGTTAGCGCTAATGACAGCTCGAATTCTTCACTCGTGTCACCGATGTCTTATAGCGAAACAGTGCTTAGCAGCACCAGACAGTTGCAGCAGAAGGTAGGTTTTTTCGAGTGGGAGGATATGGCTCAAATCGAGTCTACCTATAAAACTATAACTTTTAATCAGACCTATCAATTGACCGGAACCAGCGTGTCGTACACAGCAGCTACAGGAGGACCGCTTACTTACACGAGATATAAAGTTACAACCTATAACTATACCTATTATTAATAATTAACTTGTAGAGCAGAGCTTCAGTTTCTTTTGTCAAGAAGCTGAGGCTTCTGTTTTTTACCAAATAAGTGAGGTGCCCGCCGAAATGCGAAACAAACATACTATACGAACGCTGGCTATAATAGCCGTCCTGCTGGCAGCGGGGTGGCTGATCTTTTGGAAGACTGGAACTGGGGACAACGAAGTCGTCTTTAAGGAACCCGCTGTTGCAGAGGCAGTACGCACCATGTTAAATCTGGGGCCTGACGAGCGCATTAAGCTTTCGGATTTGAAAAAGATTGAAACGCTGGACTTAAGCGGGAGATCGCTGTCCCAGACAGGTGATCTCGACATGCTGATTTCGTTGAAAATCCTGAACCTCTCCAACAACCGTATCTCCTCGCTGAATGGACTGGAACATCTGTCGGAGCTTCAAGAATTATACGCTAGCGATAACCTGATTCGGGATTTGACTCCTCTGGGCGGATTGGGACGGCTGACCAAGCTGACTATTGACCGGAATCGGGTAACCGATCTCGGGCCGCTTAGAGACTTGGAACATCTTACTGCCTTATCTTCCTCGGACAATCAGATCGAAGATATGGAGCCTGTCTCCGGGCTGCATTCATTGAATACACTGATCCTGGATAAGAACAAGATTCGGAATATTCCGCCGCTGACCGGGTTAACCTCGTTAAAGATCCTAGGCATTGGCTATAATCCGCTTGAAGACTGGGCACATATCGGAGATGTGAAGCAGTTGGAATGGCTGTCTGCATCCTCCAGCGGAATTACCTCCGTTGATCCGTTAAAGCCGCTTACCTCATTGTCCGTGCTTATGCTTGATCATAATAAAATCAAAGATATTTCGCCTCTTCGCCATGTTACTGCCCTTAAATCCCTGTATCTGGAAGGTAACCCTGTGCAGGATTTCTCTCCGGTTAATGATGCAATTCTGAAAAAGGTCGGTGATGATTAGGCTGTTTCACCATTATTCGGCTGCCCGAATAATCATCTTTTGCGTAACCCGTATCCCCGTGTATAATGAATACAGAATAGTACAGATCGGCATACGGGGGTGTAACAGTTTGGAAGGACAAGGCGATACAGTCACCAAGCACGAGCAGCTGCTGCAGCATATTGAGCAATTAAAGATCGGCACCAAGATCTCGGTCCGGAAGCTGGCCAAGGAGATGGCGGTCAGCGAAGGCACCGCCTACCGGGCGGTTAAGGAAGCGGAGAATCTGGGCATTGTCATTACGAAGGAGCGTATCGGGACCGTTCGGGTGGAGAAGAAGCCCAGAGGCATTTCGGAGCAGCTGACGTTCGGCGATGTGGTTGATATAGTCGAAGGGCATGTCCTCGGCGGAGCCGGAGGGCTGGACAAGCCGCTCCATAAATATGTAATCGGTGCGATGAAAATCGACGCCATGATCCGCTACATTGACGCTGACAGCCTGCTCATCGTGGGCAACCGCGACGATGTGCATTCGCTCGCGCTGGAGCAGGGAGCGGGCGTGCTCGTTACCGGCGGCTTCGGTACTAACCGTGAGGTCAAGGAGCTTGCGGACAAGCTGGATCTGCCGGTCATTTCGTCGCGGCACGATACGTTCACTGTGGCTTATATGATCAACCGGGCGATCTTTGACCGTCTGATCAAGAAGAAGATCATGCTGGTCGAGGATATCGTCGAACGCAAGCCGCGCATCAGCACCTTGAAGGTGACGAGTACGGTAGGAGAGCTGCTTCGCTTGTCCAAGGAGAGCGGCGAGCAGCGCTTCCCGGTCACCGACGAGTGGAACCGGGTTATCGGGATCGTCGGCCGCCGGGATGTGGAGGACTTGCCGGAGGACCAAGCCATCGAGAAGATGATGATCCGCGGCCCGGTTACGGCCGCTCTTCAGACATCGCTTGCGTCGGCGGCACAGATCATGATGTGGGAAGGCATCGACTTTCTGCCTATTATTGACCGCAACCGCAAGCTGGTCGGCACGGTCACCCGCAAGGAAGTTCTGCAGAGCCTGCGGGATGTTCGCAATCAGCCTCAAATGGGCGAGACGTTCGATCACCTCATCTGGAACGGCTTCGCTGAAGACCGGGATGACGAGGGACGGCTCTTCTTCCACGGCTTCATTACGCCGCAGATGGCCAGTGATCTCGGCACCATCTCGGAGGGCGTCATTTCGACGCTGATGATGCATTCCGCCATAAAGGCGGCCAAGGAATTGACAGGAAGAGATTACGTGCTGGACAATATGTCCACCTATTTTGTCCGGCCGGTTCAGATCGAGGACTCCGTGATCATTTCGCCGAGACTGCTGGAGAGCAGCCGCAGAACCTGCAAGCTTGAAATCGAAATCAGCCACCATGACAGTCTGGTCGCCAAAGCAGTCATGATGCTTCAATCGATCGACCACGGGTAAGGCGCGAGTCCTACACCGTCTCTGAAACTATAGCGCGCGGGTATCTTCATGAAGATGCCGACGCGCTATTTTTACGTCTAGCGGCCAAAAACCATCAGGTAAATACTGGGAAAATAGTATCTTACACCTTCGTATATCCATCCCCCCTCTTAAGGATTATGCGGCATGATCTTCTGGGAGGGCGGCCTTGGTGCGAAAGTTGACATTTCCAGCCTTGTTATTGCAAACCCAAAATCGATTATTTAGAATTGGAACAAAGCAAGAGCGGTTTTCAGAAAAATTTCCTAACAGCGCTCCCTTTTTCTTGTAGAAGAGCCTATTCTTTTGCCGACTTCGGCTACCCAAGGATAAACAGACTGCGGCGCTCCGTGACGCCGGGCGTTTACCGAGAAATAGAGACCATGAAGTGCTTCGCTTATCCGGTCTTTTATTTCGAAAAAGTATGGAACGGCCCCATTACCAGCGGAAGGGATGAAGAAATGAAACGGTTAATGATCAACGCTTATACCAAGCTGAACCTCGGAGACGACCTCTTCGTCAAGCTGCTGTGCGAGAGATATCCCGATACCAATTTTGTGTTACCCGCAATGGGTGAGTACAGAACCTGTCTCGGATCGCTGCCCAATCTCACTATCTACCCGATCGAGTCGGTCTGGGTGCGGGGCGCCCGCAAGCTCCTGAAGAGCTTCAAGAGCATCGAGGTGCAGAAGCTGCTGCTGCAGAGACTCGCGAGGCGCTGCGACGGCGTAGTGCAGATCGGCGGTTCCGTCTTCATGCAGGGAAAGAATTGGGTGCGTGATTACAATTGGAAGCAGGAGATATTTGACTCTAACAAGCCGTATTTCGTTATGGGGGCGAACTTTGGTCCTTACAAGGATGAGGTGTTCTATGAGAAGCACCGGGAACTCTTCTCCGGCTATACGGATATCTGCTTTCGTGATGAGTATTCCTATGAGCTGTTCCGGGATCTGGGGAATGTAAGGCTGGCGCCAGACATTGTGTTCCAGCATCCGAAGCCCGATACCGCTGGCGGCGAATCGGTCGTTATATCCGTGATCAAGCCTTCGGAGCGGGAGAATCTGAAAGCTTTGGACACGGTCTATTATGAGAAAATCAGGGATATCGCAGTCGCCTTCATTCTGGAAGGCTACGACGTCTCCCTGATGTCATTCTGCGAGTACGAGGGAGATGAAGAGGCAGTCCGGAGTATATATGCCATGATCCCGGAGACCTTCCACAGCCGAACAGAAATGTTCTTCTACCGGACGAATCTCGAAGACGCCATTACTCTGCTTGCTTCGTCGGGCATGATTGTTGCTACACGGTTCCATGCCATGATTCTCGGATGGGTATTCGGCAAGCCGGTCTTCCCGATCGCGTACAGTGAAAAGACAATCAACGTGATGAAAGACGCCAACTTTGAAGGCGCTTATGCCGACTTGAAGTCGATTGCCTCTCTCGATCCCGATACGGTCGTGCGCAGTCAGGAGACGAACCGGCTGAACGTATCGGTACTGGCTGCACAGGCGGAGAAGCACTTCCTTGAGCTGGACAAATACTTGGGAAGAAGCCAGGATGCGGCGGGTGTCGCTTCGGCCATGAGTCCGGGCATTCTTGCAAGGAGGGGCCATGAAAGCTAAACGGAGTATTCTTAACCTGGTCTTTGGCTTGGGAAGTCAGATCATCACAATCGTCCTCAGCATTTTCATCCCCAGACTGATCATGATCAATTACGGTTCGGAAGCGAATGGTCTAGTATCGTCGGTTGTCCAGATTATCGCCTATCTGGCGCTGCTGGAGGCCGGCGTCGGCTCTGCTTCGCTTCAGGCGCTGTACAAGCCGATCGCACAGAACGACCGCAGCGGCATCAATTCCATTCTGTCTGCCACAGCCATGTATTACCGGAAGACCGGCTTCTACTATCTGATCTCCGTCATCGGCATCGCGGCGATTTATCCGTTCGCGGTCAAGTCGGATCTGGCCGTATGGCAGGTCATGGCGATCGTGCTGTTCAATGGCCTGGGCGGGGCGATCAACTACTACTACCAGGGCAAATTCAGGGTGTATCTGCTGGCGGAAGGCAAGAGCTATGTGGATACTTCAGTGGTGACGCTCGGCAATATCATCAACAGTCTGGTGCGCATTATCCTGTTGCTGCAGAGTGTGGATATCGTGCTCGTACAGGCGTCTTTCTTCGCGGTGACGCTGCTGCAGATGGTTGCGTTCCACATCTATAAGAAGAGACATTACGACTGGCTCGATTTCGGCCAGAAGCCCAATCTGGAAGCAATCAACCAGAAGAATTTCGTGCTGGTACACGAGCTTTCTTACATGATCTTCCGCAACACGGACGTTATTGTGCTGACCTTCTTCACCAACCTGAAAATCGTCAGCGTGTACGTCATGTACAATATGGTGTTCACGATCATCGACAACATCGTCAACACGGTGAATACAAGCTTCCGGTTCGTGCTGGGGCAGAGCTATCATGAGGGAAAGTCCAGGTTCATCAAGCTGTATGACGCCTACGAGCTGTACTTCATGGCCTTTGTATTCTCGTTGCTGACTGTAACCTATATTCTGATTCTGCCGTTTATCACCCTGTACACGACGGGTGTCAACGATGTGAATTACGTCCTGTACTGGCTGCCGATCCTGTTCGTGGTCCAGAAGCTGCTCATCAATGCGCGCTCCTCCGCGAACAATGTGATCAATATCGCCGGCCATTTCAAAAATACGCTGGGCCGCTCGCTGACTGAATCAGGCATCAATCTGGGAGCATCGCTGATTCTTGTGCAGTTCATGGGGCTCTACGGCGTCCTGCTCGGAACGGTGGCTGCGCTGCTGTACCGGTCTGCAGATATTATCCTGTACGCCAACCGGAGGCTTCTGGAGCGCAGCCCGTGGAAGACGTTCCGCAGATGGCTGACCAATATCGCCGTGTTCGCCGGCATCGTGTATTTGTATCATTTCGTCGATTACCAATTTAATTCGTACCTATCAATAATTCTGGGGGCAGTCGTGCTCGGAGTAATTATCCTTCCGATCTATCTCGCTGTGTCCTCCATTCTGGAGCGCGAGGTATTCCTGTATGGGTTTGGCCTCTTCAAAGGCATCGGTCTCAAGGTTAGAGCCAAATTCGTTCCCAGCAAGGTCAAAGTCAGCGGATAAGGTCAGCGGCTGACCGAGGCCGGATTGACAGCCGCAACTAACGTCATCAGGAGGGGTAATTATGGAGCAACGAGTGGAACGGATGCAGGCCTGCCGCCGGTTTTTGGCCGGCGCAGCCCGCGAAGCCGCTGAGGCGGCGGGGCAGCCGGGCGAGCGGGACTGGACTGCGCGTCTTCAAGCGCTGATCGGTGACGAACAGCCCGGCGTAAGTGAAGAAATGACGGCTTTGGCGAAGGTTGTGGCCCGCCAGGCTGACGGCAGGGATGCTCCGGAGGTGCTCCGTTTCTACCTGGAGCGGCGATTCGGGCTTGGCGAATCGGATGAAGCGCTGAATCTGGAAGCCCGGCTGGACGAACTGAAGAACGGCTTGGCGCCCGCTTCAGAGAGCGGCGGCCTGCCGGATGATGCGGAGTCTCCCAAGATCAGCGTCATCATTACCACCTACAACCGCAAAGCCTTCCTGCGTCAGGCGATCGAGAGCATTCTGGCCCAGGATTATCCCAGTGTAGAGATCACGGTTATCGACGACGCTTCCACCGACGGCACGGACGAGTTGATGGAGGAGGCTTTTGGCGGAGAGAGCCGGGTCATCTATATGCGCAACACAAGCAACAGGGGACCGGGAGCGAACCGGCTGGAGGCATTCAGCGCGCATGGAGACGGCGAGTACATCCTGTTCCTGGACGACGACGATTACTTGGTCGATCCCGGCTATTTCAGCAAGGCGGTCGCCTTTCACAAGAGAGTGCCGGGCCTGAGCTTTGTGGCCGCCAACGTTTTTCTGGAGTATTCGACTAGCGGCCGCCTTCAGCTGCAGGAAATCGGGCTTGCCGAGGTGACTGACCGGCGTTCGTATTTTCTTAATTTCGAGCGTCCGGGCTACGGGAAGCCGGCTTCGACCCTGACGACGATTTTCCGGCGGGAAGCGCTGCTGGATATGAATATTTTTCAAATGAACATGGTCAACGACGCCTCGATTTACTTGCGCTCTCTGCTGGTGGGTGACGCCGGCTTCATCGATTCGGCGGTTGGCGTGTACCGGATACATGGCAATAATATTACCTTTAATCTGTCCCGCGACTTCCTGGTGCGGAATCTGGAGGAGAAGCGCACGATCCGCAACATGGCTGTCGACAGGTACAATTACCGCAGCGCCGAAATGACTGGCTGGTTCAACAACACCGCTTATGACACGATTGTGTATTATTTGCGAAATTCCGCCAAAACGACGGATGACTATACGTATATGTACGAATGGACGCGGAGCAACTGTCCCGACATCTATGGCAAGATCAAGCAGGAATTCCGGGGCCGGCTTATGAAGAAGCAGATTCTCCGTTTTCCGTTTGTACGCAAATTGATTGGAAGATGAAGGCTAAACAAGCCAGCTAAGCGGACCTCCGATCTGCCCGGTGCAGAGAAGGGGTCCGTTTTGCTGAGCAGAGAAGGAATCCGTTTTGCTGGGCGGAGAAGGAATCTGTTTTGCTGAGCAGAGAAGGGGTCCGTATTGCTAGCAGAGGAGGAATCCGTTTTGCTGGGAGTGCCTTGCACTTTTTCCGCTCACCTGAGGTATTTCACGGAACGTTCTTTACCGCATTGCTGTAGCCAAGAGACGGGGGATCGGCATGAAGGCTGGCAGGATATGCATAACCGTCCGCCTGCTTCCGTGCGCTTCGGGATTCGCGGAACGGAATCATAAATGCGCCTCTAGTCGGGTGTGGGGAAAAAGTACGGCTGAACGAACCTTTACTGCCGGGTATGCGGCGCGATTTCCACCCATATTTGCAGGACGCCTTCCACGACGAGCATGGTGCGGATTTTGACGCTGTATTCCTTGTCACGCACGATGTATAGTTTACCGCTGAGCAGCAGGCGGGCCATCTTGCTGTCTTCGTCGATCTCATAGACGCTCCGTCCCCGCATCGGCTCCAGGTCCGCGCTCATGCCCCGGAGAATGTCTTTGACGATCGCGGCGTTAAGGCCGGAATTCTCCTTCGTTCCTGTACTCTCTGCCCGGATTCGGATTTCCTTGATTACGGACGAACTGTCTTTGTACTTTTTCAGCGTCTGGATGTCCTTCTCATACTGCTCCAGCTGCACGCGCAGATCCTGATTCTCCAGCCACAGGGTGTTGAAGCCGATATGGTACACCGCATTGTACACCCCGCAGCCGATGACCATGCCGAGAACAAAGACCGCCGACAGCTGGGAGAAGCGGCGAAACTGCCGGAAGGGCGGAACTCTCATGACGCTACCCCTTTCCGCATACCCATTTGATGAGCTCGCTGCCCATATGCGCTCCGAGGAAAGCGAAGACCAGATACAGAATTTGCTTGATCGCAGGCGACAGATTGCCACCGAGCATATTGCTTTCGATGACCCGCATGGGGTCGATGGTTCCGCCGACGGCGGCGGCCAGCGCCCAGATTTTGATCCGGTCGGCCACATCGAGCATCGTCATCGTCGGAGGCTGCAGCGACACGACAGCCCCGACGCCTCCCAGAATGGAACCGCCCACCACGATGCCGAAGGCGATGAAGAAATCGAGGACGGCCTTGCTCAGAAAGATATTCATAAAGTCCTCCTTGTCTGGAGATGCAGACGTCTCTAGCCCACGCCTGTCCCGGTGCTCTTCCTTCATTCTATGGGCCTTGGCCCCTTCAATATGATAAAATGGAATTATGGACTTTAACGAAAAAGGAAGTGGGATCATGAGCCCTTTCGTGCATCTGCATGTGCACAGCGAATACAGTTTATTGGACGGAGCTGCGCGAATCGGCGATCTGGCCCGCCGGGCCGGCGAGCACGGGATGAAGGCGCTGGCGCTGACCGATCACGGCGTCATGTACGGGGCGATCCCTTTTTATAAAGCATGCCGCGAGCATGGAATCAAGCCGATTATCGGCTGCGAGGTATATCTGACAGCGGGCTCCCGACGCGAGCGGGGCAGCCGGAAGGACCAGCCGATCTATCACCTGATTCTGCTGGCGAAGAATGAAGAGGGATACCGCAATCTGATGCGGCTTGTATCAATCGGACATCTGGAAGGCTACCACTACAAGCCGAGGATTGACATGGAAGCCCTTGCGGCCCATTCGGAAGGCCTGATCTGCCTCAGTGCCTGCCTCGGCGGCGAAATTCCCCAGCATCTGCTTCACGGGCGGGATGCGGAGGCGAAGCTGGCGGCGCTCCGGTACAAGGAGATTTTCGGAGAGGATTTCTATCTGGAGCTTCAGGACCACGGCATTCCCGAGCAGAAGCGGGTCAATCCGAAGCTGATCGCGCTGGCCGAGGAGACCGGCATTTCCCTGACGGTTACGAACGATGCGCATTATTTGACCCGGGAGGATGCGGAGGTTCAGGACGTGCTGATCTGCATCGGCACGGGCAAGACGGTAGACGACGAGGAGCGCTTCCGCATCGGAACGGATCAGCTGTATCTGAAGAGCGCCGAGGAGATGGAGGCTCTGTTCCCGCATGTGCCGCAGGCCATCCATAACACGGCCGTCATTGCGGACAAGTGCAATCTGGAGCTGGAATTCGGGCGGCATATTCTCCCCGAGTTCTCGCCGATTCCGGAGGGGCTGGACGCAGCCGGATACTTGAGACAGCTATGCGAGACAGGCCTGGAAGAGCGCTATGCGAATACGCCGGGATGGGAATCCGGGGAGAACAGGGCCAAAGCGTACGAGCGGCTCGGTTATGAGCTTGGCGTCATCGAGAATATGGGCTTCTCCGATTATTTTCTGATCGTCTGGGATTTCATCGCCTTCTGCCGCCGGCAGGGCATCGCGACAGGTCCCGGAAGAGGCTCGTCGGCGGGCAGCCTCACGGCCTACTGTCTGCATATCACCGACGTCGATCCGCTGAAATACAACCTGCTCTTCGAGCGCTTCCTGAATCCGGAGCGGATCACGATGCCCGATATTGACATCGACTTCAGCGACGAGCGCCGGGACGAGGTGATCGCCTATGTCTCCCGCAAATACGGCGAGGAGCATGTCGCGCAGATTATTACATTCGGAACGCTGGCGGCCCGTGCCGCTGTCCGCGATGTGGGCCGGGCGCTGAATCTGCCTTACGGCGAAGTCGACAAGGCTGCGAAGCTCATTCCCGGCACGCTTGGCATCAGCATTTCGCGGGCGCTCGATACAAGCCCCGATCTTAAGGCGCTGTACGACGGGAACCCGCGGACCCGCGATCTTCTGCGGATGGCGATGAAGGTGGAGGGCATGCCCAGACACGCTTCGACACATGCCGCAGGCGTTGTCATTTCTCGCGGACCGCTCACCGATGCCGTTCCGCTCCAGGAGGGGAGCGAAGGCACTTCGCTGACCCAGTATTCCATGGAGAATCTGGAGAGCGTCGGACTGCTGAAGATGGACTTTCTGGGTCTTCGGACGCTGTCGATTATCGAGCGGACGATGAAGTGGACCCTCGAAATGACCGGTAACATGCCGGATTTCCGGACTATCCCGGACAATGATGAAGCGACTTATGCCATGCTGGGCCATGGCGAGACGACGGGCGTGTTCCAGCTGGAGTCGGCGGGCATGCGCCGCGTGCTGAAGGAGCTTCGCCCGACCGTGTTTGAAGATATTATCTCCGTGTTGGCACTGTACCGGCCGGGACCAATGGAGTTTATTCCCAAATATATTCAGAGCAAGCATGGGCTTGCGGAAGTGGATTATCCCCATCCCGATCTCATCCCGATCCTGTCCGACACCTATGGCATCATCGTCTATCAGGAACAGATCATGCAGATCGCTTCGCTCATGGCGGGCTTCTCGCTCGGAGAAGCGGATCTGCTGCGGCGTGCCGTGTCGAAGAAGAAACGGGAGACGCTGGACCGCGAGCGGGCCCACTTCGTCCAGGGCAGCCTGAAGCTGGGCTACCGGGAAGAGGATGCGAACGCGGTCTATGACATGATCGTCCGTTTCGCCGATTACGGCTTCCCTAGAGCCCATGCTGCCGCTTACGGCGTGCTGGCCTTCCAGACGGCCTACCTGAAGGCCCATTACCCCGTCCAGTTCATGGCCTCCATGCTGACGGCCGTCATGGGCGTCCACCGCAAGGTGGCGGAGTATGTGCTCGAATGCCGGCGGATGGGCATCGGTGTGCTGCCTCCCGATGTGAACGAGAGCGGTGTGCTCTTCACGCCGGTGTCCGGTGAATCCGCCCAGGCCGGGCATATCCGGTTCGGCCTTGCCGCGATCAAGAATGTCGGTACGCTTGCCGTCGATAGCATTCTAGAGGCAAGGAAGGAGCGGCCCTTTGACAGCCTGCTCGATTTCTGCCGCCGGGTGGACCTTCGGCTGTGCAACAAGCGGGTCGTCGAATCGCTGATCCAGGCAGGCGCTTTCGACAGCCTGCCCGGCCACCGGGCCCAGCTGCTCGCCATGCTGGACGAGACGACGGATGCGGCGGCCAAGTGGCGCAAGGAGCGGGAGGAGCTGCAGATCCAGCTGTTCGACGATCTCGTGGAGACGCCGAACTGGGATATCCGCTACCCCGATATTCCGAAGTTCACAGCAGGGCAGCAGCTGGAGCTGGAGCGCGAGCTGCTCGGCCTCTATTTGTCCGGCCACCCGCTGGACGACTACGAGCAGCTGCTGGCGGAGCCAGGCGTCCAGCGCCTGATGGACCTTGACGAGGCGGAGGATGAGAGCTCGGCGGTGACCGCGGGCATGGTCGTCTCCGTCAAAGAAATTATGACAAAAGCCGGCAAAGCGATGGCTTTTGTCGAATGGGAGGACCAGATCGAGCGCTGCGAGGTTGTGATGTTCCCCGAGGTGTGGAAGCGGAGCCGCTCCTATGTCGAGAAGGGAGCGCTCCTCGCCCTGCGCGCCAAGGTGCAGCAGCAGGACGAGGGCTTCAAGCTGCTGGCCGACGAGATCGCGCCGCTGGCCCAGGATACGCTGCACGCCCTGCTGCAGCGGCGCGCAGCCCTCGGCACCCGGCCGCAGAGCCGCGGCCAGGGCGGCCCCGCCGCCGGTGCGCCGCGTGCAGGCGCCCCGGCGGGAGCCGGGCGGACGGGCGGGGCATCGCCGTCCGCCGCCGGAGCCGTCCGCGCGGCAGCGCCGCGGACGGAAGCGCCGCAGGCCCGCGCTGCGGCCGCGGGCCCGGCGGAGCCGGCGCGCGATGCCGGGGGCCGGCGCGCCTTCATCAAGATCACGGCCGCCGCGGAGGATGGCGGCCTGCTGCAGCAGCTGCAGGAGCTGCTGCAGAGCGCGCCCGGCGGCGTGCCGACGCTGCTGTTCTACGAGCGCGGCCAGCGGCTGATCGCGCTCAGCGACAGCTACCGGATCGAGCCGTCGCCTGAGCTTGCAGGCCGGATCGAAGCGCTGCTGGGACCTGGCACGCTGCGAATGAAATGAGCATTTTGCAAGCCGAAACAAGAACGTTTCTCCCCCTTTCCGCATACATTTAGGAAACTACAGGCTTTACGCGAAATAGAAGATTGTCATGTATAAGCTGAGCGCTTAACATCGGTCTTCCATTTCTCGGTAAACGCCTGGCGTCAATGGACGCCGCAAGGCGTTTATCTTTGCGGAAAGGGGTATCGCTATGTCTTATGAGTTGGCGGTGAGACTGCTGGAGCGCAGAGGCGTAACCATAGAGGCGATCACAGGGATCGTGCATACGCTGCAGTCGGCTTACTATCCGGACCTGGCGCTGGAGGAATGCGAAGCAAGTGTTAAAGCCGTTCTCGGCAAAAGAGAGGTGCAGTACACGCTTATGACGGGTATCGCCCTCGACGAACTGGCGGAGAAGAAGCTGCTGCCCCAGCCGCTGCAGGCGATCATGGAGGCGGACGAATCGCTCTATGGCGCCGACGAGACGCTGGCGATGGGCATAACAGGCGTGTATGGCATGATCGGGCTGACAGGCTTTGGTTATCTGGATAAAACGAAACCCGGTGTTATCGGAATGTTAAACGACCGGGAGAATGCCGTTCACGTCTTTCTCGACGATCTCGTGGCAGGCATCGCCGCAGCGGCTTCGGCCCGGATTGCGCACCGCCATGAAGGGGCGAATGTTTATCCCGTTTCCTTGGACGAGGTCGGGTCTTAAAGGGAGAGAAAGGGACCGCTGAGCGGTCCCGAAAGGCGGCTTGCCGCTTCCTCCTTTGTTGCAGGAAAAAAGTAAACTATGTTATCATGGTTCCATCATACGGGATACGGCTTTGGATTCGAGATGAGGGAGGCCTCGTTAACGGACATGTGGACGGTTATTTACATCGCGCCTACCGCGAAAGTGGCGGATATGATTAAGAGCAAACTGACGGAAGAGGGCTTCCTGGTGAAATGTCGTTCCATCAATATGTCCAAGCAGCAGTTCGAGATTCTGGTGCCTTCCCGCGAGCTGGAAGAAGTTCAGGAAGTGCTTAACCTGATTCTGCATCCCTAAACCACAGAATTAAGACATCATTAGAGCAGTCATGACAGCGCGAACGCTGCATAACGCAAATAAACGGCTGAAGAGGTGCGGCTCTTGTTCAAAGATTTGTTTCAGAAAAAACGGAAATACGCGACGGTGCCTTCTCCGCGTCAGGAGCAGAACGATGCGCCCGCGGAGGGAGAACGGCCGAAACGGGAAATTCCCGAAGGGCTGATGAGCAAATGTCCCAAATGCGGATCGATCCAGTACAGCAAGGAACTGGAGAAGAACCTTAAGGTATGTCCGTCTTGCGGCCATCATATGCGGCTGAACGCAGTGGAACGGATTGCCATGACGCTGGATCCGGGCAGCTTTATCGAGTTCGATGCGGGGCTTGCCCCTGTGGACCCGCTGCAGTTTCCGGGATACGCCACGAAGCTTGAGCAGCAGCAGCTCAAGACAGGGCAATTGGACGGCGTCATTACCGGACAAGGCAGCATTGCCGGGCGGCCGGTTATCGTCGCCGTTATGAATTTCGAATTCTTTACGGGCAGCATGGGCTCGGTCGTCGGGGAGAAGATTACCCGCGCCGTTGAGGAGGCGACCGAGAGACGTCTGCCGCTGATCATATTCTCCGCATCGGGCGGTGCGCGGATGCAGGAGAGCATTCTGAGTTTGATGCAGATGGCGAAGACAAGCGCGGCGCTGGCCCGTTTTGGGGAATCGGGCGGATTGTACATATCCGTTATTACGGACCCGACGACGGGCGGGGTATCGGCCAGCTTCGCCTCGCTGGGCGACATCAATATTGCGGAGCCGGGCGCCGTCTTCGGATTCGCGGGACGAATCGTCATCGAACAGACGATCCGGCAGAAGCTGCCGGATGATTTCCAGACGGCTGAATTCAATCTGCAGCATGGCCAGCTCGATCTGGTGGTGCACCGCAAGGAAATGCGCTCCATGCTCGGCAGACTGCTGGAGCTGCATGACGGGAAGGGGGGATTTTAGATGGCGGGGGACTTGCCTTTTGAAAAACCTCTCGTTGAAATGCGCCAAAAAATCGAAGAACTGAAGCAGTTCGGGGAAGAGAAGGGAATCGATTTCGCTGATGAAGTTGCCCGTCTCGAGGAACGTTACAAGCTGATGGAGCAGGAGATTTATTCCAATATTTCGCCGTCCCAGAAAATGCACTTGGCGCGGCATCACAGCCGTCCGACCTCGCTTGATCTTATCGACCTGATCTTCACCGATTTCATCGAGCTGCACGGCGACCGCCTGTTCGGCGACGATCTGGCCGTTGTAGGCGGGATCGGCAAGCTCGACGGCGTGCCGGTCACCGTAATCGGCCAGCAGCGCGGCAAGGATACGAAGGATAATATCGCCCGCTTCTTTGGCAGCCCGCATCCTGAAGGATTCCGCAAGGCGCTTCGTCTTATGCGGCAAGCGGACAAGTTCAAGCGTCCGATCGTCACCTTTGTTGATACGAAGGGCGCCTATCCCGGTAATACGGCCGAGGAGCGGGGGCAGTCGGAAGCCATTGCCCGCAATCTGCTGGAAATGTCGGCGCTCGGCGTTCCTGTCGTCTGCGTCGTAATCGGCGAGGGCGGCAGCGGCGGAGCGCTTGCCATGGCCGTGGGCAACCGGGTGCTGATGCTGGAGCACGCTATCTATTCCGCCATTTCGCCGAACGGCGCGGCTTCCATTCTGTGGAAGGATGCGTCCAAAGCCGATCAGGCGGCGGAGGCGATGAAGATTACCGCGTCCGATCTGCTGCAGATGGAAGTAGTGGAGGAAGTGATTCCGGAGCCGAAAGGCGGAGCTCACCGCGATTACGAAACGACGGCAGCCTTCATCAAGGATGCCCTCCTGAGACATTTGCGCGAGCTTGCCGTTCTGGACGCAGACGAGCTGAGAGAGGACCGTTACCGGAAATTCCGGAAGATTGGCGAGTTCCAGGAGACCCAGGTCTCCGAAGAGGCATTCACGGAGGAGCCGGCCCTCAGCCCGGAATAACATTGCCCAGGGGCAGCAGGTTCTGCACCCTGTGTCTGAAATATCGAAAGACCCCGAGCGTTTCGGGGTCTTTTTTTAATATAGGGAAGTATAAACTTCAAAGGCTATGCTTCCTGATCTTGCACAACAATAACCTGAATAGGGATTTGGCAACATCCTCCGCAAAGAAATCTGCTGAAGATTTTTTATGCGCTGAGCTTGGAAACGGGTTGTCATTCAGGCTTTCATCCAGGTGCGGCCCTCGCCTTATATAGCTAAGAGATTGCTTGTGTTGTTTCCAGAGATTTTGACATAAATTTTTACCCGGCCAGATGCGTTCTCGCAGGCATCTTGCCAAAAAAAGGCGCGAAGTCATTGATTTTGTACGCTGCTTGCAGTAATATTCAAAAGGGCGCAGTCTAAGCTGCATATGACATAGTTCCTATTCAAACAGGCAACTTTGTAGTAGATTTTGTAGTTGGAAAAGTGAGACAGAGAGAAACAAAAAAACGGAGGAAAACCTAATGCGGAAAAGTAAAATTGTATGTACGATTGGTCCTGCAAGTGAGTCGTTGGAGAACATCAAGAAATTGATTCTGGCCGGAATGAATGTTGCACGCCTGAACTTCTCTCACGGTGATTTTGAAGAGCATGGAGCGCGCATCAAGACGATCCGTCAAGCATCGAAGGAACTGAACAAGACAGTTGCCATTCTGCTCGATACCAAGGGGCCGGAGATTCGCACAGGCAAGCTGGAAGTGGAACCGATTGAACTGGTACAGGACGAATATCTGACATTGACGACGGAAGAAATTCTTGGCGACAAGAACCGTATCTCCGTTACTTATTCAGATCTTCCGAGCGACGTTTCGGTAGGATCCACAATCCTGATCGACGACGGTCTGATTGGACTGACGGTTGTTGACATTCAAGGTACTGAAATCAAGACCCGTATCGTCAACGGAGGAACGATCAAGAGCAAGAAGGGCGTTAACGTGCCTGGAGTTGCCATCTCCCTGCCGGGCATTACGGAAAAGGACACCAACGATATCATTTTCGGGATTGAACAGGACATCGATTTTATCGCCGCTTCCTTCGTTCGCAAAGCCAGCGACGTTCTGGAAATTCGCGATCTTCTCGAAAGCCGTGGCGCTGGCCACATCCAAATCATCTCCAAAATTGAAAATCAGCAAGGTGTCGACAACCTTGACGAAATTCTTGCAGTATCCGACGGCCTGATGGTTGCCCGCGGCGACCTTGGCGTGGAAATTCCGGCTGAAGACGTGCCGCTGGCGCAGAAGCTCATGATCAAGAAGTGCAACATCGCTGGCAAGCCGGTTATCACGGCTACCCAGATGCTGGACTCCATGCAGCGCAACCCGCGTCCGACACGCGCTGAAGCAAGTGACGTAGCCAACGCGATCTTTGACGGAACCGATGCTATCATGCTGTCCGGTGAAACGGCTGCTGGTAAATATCCGGTTGAATCCGTGCTGACGATGTCCCGCATCGCCGAGAAAGCGGAATCCGCACTGGATCATCGCGAAATCTTCCTGAAGCAGCAGATTGCCCAGGAGACGACGGTTACGGAAGCTATCAGCCAATCCGTAGCGATCTCCGCACTGGACCTGAATGCTGCTGCTATCCTGACTTCCACGGTGAGCGGACATACGGCTCGCGTCGTATCGAAGTACCGTTCGAAGTCCCCGATTATCGCCGTAACTCCACAAGAGAGAACAATGCGTCAACTGGCACTGGTATGGGGCGTGTTCCCGGTATATGGCGAGCCTGCCAACTCGACGGACGAACTCCTTCAAGTGGCTGTTAAGGGCGGCAAAGCTTCCGGACTCGTAAAAGCCGGCGACCTGGCTGTTATCACAGCTGGCATTCCGTTCGGCCATTCGGGTTCCACGAACCTGGTGAAGGTTGAACAAATTTCGGAATAATCTCCGAACCTGCATTTCAGGCAATTTACGATAGCGTATAACCAAAAGCAATGGCAGCTCCTGCCATTGCTTTTTGTATGAAGCGGGGACACAATGATGCAAGGAATAATAGGGCTGGATCGGTCCGAGGTCCGAGGCTACATGGGGAAGCAGCCTGTCCGCAGCTTCCGCTTCACGGAGAAAGCGTCTCCCGAACGCGAGGGACTGGAGGGAACTGCAGCGGCCTTGCGGTCCTGGATCATGATGCCGCCGTCTGCAGGCGACAGCCGGGGATTCTTGCCGTTAACCCGGCAGCGGCGGAAGGATACGGGGGAGAACCAGGCCAATTGGGACGCTCTTCCTCCGACCTGCGGAGCCTCGACGATCCATTCGGCCGAGCTTTGGGGACCACTGTAATGCCGGATGGTACGGAAGGTCCAGCCTCTTGTGAGATTTCTCAGCGAGATGGACCACTTGCCCTTGCACAGCTTCACGATGACGGCGCGCATCCGGTCTCCCGGGTAGACGGGTTGCCCAATTACCGTCTCCTCCGCAGGGAGTATTTCCCACCACGCATAATAACGGATGACGCCCCCCACGCATTCATGTCCGGTTCCGGTCTGGATCAGGCTGCTGTTCTGAAATCCGTCGATGCCGATCCATGCGGAGGAGTAGGTGGAATTGGGCGTACGCATGATGAAGGGTACAGTCCATTCACCGCAGATTCGCCGGTAAGCGCCTTTTGCCCCGGACAGGGCATAGCCGGACCAGTTGCCCGAAACCCAGCCGAAGCCTTCTTTTTTGGCCGATTGCAGATAAGACTTGTCAGCCAGACAGGGCCGGGTGAGGCTGCGTTTGTTCGAAGCGTTCATCGTTTTTGTCATCGGTTCGCCGTCTCCTTCTTCGAGAATATGACAGTTAATGCGGCTGGAGCGGCAAAGGCTTGGGCAATATGTGAAAATAGACAGAGGGGATTAGCCGATAGACATGACAAAATTGCTTAAGCTGCGCGTGTTTTACCTGGTTTTAGGACTGGCGGGGGGCATTTTCGGTCCATACCTGACCCTGCTTCTGGCCGAGAACGGCTTGAACAGCAGCCAGGTCGGTGTGCTGATGGCGGTGGGAACGCTTGTTGCGATTGTGATCCAGCCGGGCTGGGGAGTCATTGCCGACCGTTACAGGCAGACCCGGCTCGTTCTGATTTTGAGCGTTGCCGTTCCGGGACTGCTGGCTGTTTTTTACCGGTCAGACATGTTCATCGTTCTGCTTGCGGTCTACATGGTGTCCACCATCTTCTCCTCCACCCAGGCGCCTATCGCCGATTCCTACGCCATTGCGGCGGCGAGAGAAGCCGGTTCCACCTACGGAAGTATCCGGCTGATGATGAGCTTTGGCGCGGCCACAGGAAGCTACGCAGGCGGTCTGTATGTGTCCAACTTCTCGGTATCGAACATTTGGGCGCCCTTCCTGTTCTTCAACCTGCTTGCCGTTGCCGTGGCGCTGAGCCTTCCGAAGGATGCCGGGGAGAATCGAATGGTGTCGCATTCGTTCGCGCAAGGTGTACGACAGCTGGTGTCGAACCGGATTTTTCTGGCTTTCCTGGGAGGCAGCTTTCTTGTTAATCAGACCATGACCGCGTTCGGAACTTATTTTGTTCTGGCCTTTCAATCAGTGGGAGGCTCTACCGGCCATGCGGGCATTGCGCTGCTGCTGGCTTCGATCACCAACGTGCCATCCATGTTCTTAGCTTCCCGTGTGATCGGCCGTTGGGGAACGGAGCGGACACTGCTGCTCGCAGCCCTGATCTACGTGCTCCGCTGGACAATCCAGGTGATCTTCCCGTATCCTGAAGTCATGATCGGTGTTCAGGCGCTGCATGGCCTGTCGTTCGGATTCTTCTACATTTCTGCCGTGGAATATGTGTCCAAGATCACGTCAGCCGATATGCAGGCGACTGGACAAAGCGTATTCAACATGGTGTTCTCCGGATTTTCCGGTATCCTTGGGAATCTGATCAACGGGGTGCTCCTGAATCAGGGCGGCGTGCAGACGATGAATATCGCCTGCATGATTAGCTCCGGAGCAGGCGCGCTGCTGCTTCTCTATGTAGCCCGAGGCTCGCGCAGGAGGCTTCCCTCTGCGCAGGAGGCCGGCCTTTAGCCTGTCAGCCTTCCAAGAGCGGGGTCGCCGATGCGATATATGTCTATTCAAGAAGAGAGGTCGTCACGCATGAAATCTCAAGATCTAATTGCCGGACCTTGGCATGCCGCCATATTCCGGGTACGCTACCAAGAGACGGATCAAATGGGCGTGGTCTACCACTCCAATTACCTGAACTGGTTCGAGATCGGGCGGACCGAAATGCTCCGGGAACTGGGCTTCACCTATGCCGGACTTGAAAGCCAGGGCGTCCTGCTTCCCGTATTGTCGGCGGAGCTGAATTACAAAAGGTCAGCCAGATACGATGATCTAGTCGTCGTGTACACACGCATGACGGCGTTCACACCGCTGCGAATCACCTACGACTATGAAATCCGCCGGGTGGCTGAAGAAGATTCTAAGATAAGCGTGCCTAAATCGGGTTTCCGTGAAGCTCCGAACGGCGAGCTGCTGGTAACCGGTTCAACCGCCCATGCCTGGGTCAGCCGGGAGATGAGACCGGTCCGGCTGGACCGCACGCTTCCGGATGCCTATAACGCCATTCAGGCTGCGCTGGAGCAGAAAGGGGGAGCGCTATGATCAAGAAAAGCTGGCTCTGGGCCGCGCTGTTTATCATTCCGGCGTTCGAGCTGTTCGGCTTCATTCTCGTCTCTTCCTGGCTGGGCGCGCCCAAGACGCTGCTTCTGCTCGTCTCCACCTCGCTGATCGGGCTTCTGATGATGCGCTTTGAAGGAAGCAAGGTACTGCAGGACAGCAAGCAGCAGATGCAGGAAGGTCTTGTTCCGGGAAGGACGATGCTGGATGGACTCTGCGTGTTCTTTGGCGGACTGCTGCTTATTATCCCGGGATTTATCACGGATATCATCGGCTTTACACTGGTTTTCCCCCTGACACGCACCATCTACCGGGGGCTGCTGCTGAAGTGGCTGGAGAAGAGGATGAAGAACGGAACCTTTACGTTTTACAGAAGATAGTAACGGCGGTCCTTTCAAACTGCCGGTACAAAAAGGAGCGGAGCCGCTGAGAACTGGGGCAATCCGCTCTTTTTTCATTGCGCAAAATCCGGTCTCTGTTGGCTTTCCTTAATGCAGCCTTCCGCTGAGAATGTAGGATTGAATTCCCCGAAAGACGCCAGCCCTCCGGAAAGCGCCCAGTATGACAAGCAGGACAGGGCCGAGGATCAGGCCTGCGGCGCCAAACAGCCTGAGCCCGGCGAACATGCCGATCAGCATGGCCAGGGGATCGAGTCCGATAGTGCTGGCCAGCACCTTCGGCTCCAGCACCTGGCGCGTAATAACAACGACGACATACAGAACGCCAAGACCGGCGGCAAGCGCCGTGTCACCGGTCATGAACGCGATAGCCGCCCAGGGGATCATGACAACACCGACGCCCAGGTAGGGGAGCAGATCGACCACGCCGATCATAAGGCCCAGTACAAAAGCCGATTCCACCCCCAGGAGCGCAAGCCCGGCAATCACGATGGCTCCGGTGACGGTGACCAGGAAGAACTGCGCCATGATATAGCCGAATAAGGCGCTGCGCAGATCGCTCCATATTTCCGAAGCCATGCTGCGGAAGCTTGCAGGCAGAAGCCCGGCCAGCGCCGAGTTTCTCCGTTCCCAGCCGGTTGCCAGGAAGAAGGCGGCCAGCACGACGACAACCAGCACAGTTCCGAAAGAGGGGAGCTGGGCGATCAGTCCGAGAATGAAATTGAATATCCCGGTGATTATTCGGGTGAAGGCGATTCCGAGCGTTTCACCCGTTTTGCTGATCGGTCCTCCCAAGGGGGAATGCGGGTTCGGGTTGCTTGCATAGAACTGGTTGATCTGATTGATAATATTCTGCAATCTGGCGTTTTGGGTCCAGGCCATCAGCATGTCCCGCCACTGCGGCGCATGCTCGTTGAAGGTCTGGGTGAGGATGGCGAGCTCTTTGACCAGCCGAGTAATAAGGGCGGTCAGAACGAGCCCGGCCGAGCCTATATAGAGCGCCAGCGATAAAATAACGGCAAGCCATGAGGGAAAATGCAGCCGAGTAAGCCGCTTAACGAGCGGCCGTATGCTGCAGGCGAGCAGCCAGGCCAGTAGAAGCGGGTAGAGCAGCGGGAGCAGCACATAGAGGCTCAACAGAATGAGCAGAATGGCGAGCAGGACCCAGAGCGCGCGAAGCACCCGTTTCAGCGTGAGCCGGTCCATTCGGTTCCTCCTTTCATACAGCAGCGAAGCCTGTCTTCTTCTCTCCATGTATATTCCCTGATATCGGAAATCAGCCCATATTCCGTCCCTCGTAAACTGAGAACGTTTACTTGAAACGCCCGGTAAAGAAGTATTTTTCTATCTCTCCGATAAAATCATTTGATGCGCCCTAAAGCTTCCACATAGTTCACGTAACCGACAATTTCAAGTATGATAAATAAAGGGTTAACTTTAGGACTGTACAGCACTGGGTCAAAATATTTCAAATTGTAAATGTTTACATGGAACAATATTAAGATTATCCGGTTGGCCAAAGGAGAGATTGAGACAATGACAGTTACCAAAGGACTGGAAGGCATCGTTGCCACTACTTCATCCATCAGCTCGATCGTGGACGGCGTACTTACGTACCGCGGCTACGATATTGACGATCTTGCGGAACATGCAAGCTTCGAAGAGACTGTCTTTCTGCTCTGGTTCGGTTCGCTGCCTACCACGGCCGAACTGGATAAGCTGAAACGGGATCTCAGCGATTTTGCGGCGATCCCGGAGCCGGTCATTGCCCAGATGAAGCTGTATCCGAAGGATGCGAATACGATGGCGGCTCTGCGTTCGGCCGTATCGAGCCTGGCTCTGTACGACGAAGCCGCCGATGACATGAGCCGTGAGTCCAACGAGATCAAGGCCGTCAAGCTGCAGGCCCAGGTTCCGACGATCGTCGCGGCGCTTGCGCGCATACGCCAAGGACTGGAGCCGGTGGCTCCGCTTAAGGGCGTCTCCATCGCGGAGAACTTCTTGTATATGCTTCGGGGTCAACAACCCGACATGATATCCGTTAAGGCGCTGGATACGGCGCTTGTGCTGCACGCCGATCACGAGCTCAACGCCTCGACTTTCGCTGGCAGAGTGACGGTTGCTACACTGTCCGATATATACTCTGGCGTTACGTCGGCTGTCGGCGCTCTGAAGGGACCGCTGCACGGCGGTGCCAATGAGGCGGTTATGAAGATGCTGGAGGAGATCGGCACTCTGTCGAATGTCGAGCCGTATATCCGCACGAAGCTGGAGCGCCGGGAGAAGATCATGGGCTTCGGACACCGCGTCTACAAGAACGGCGATCCGCGCGCCAAGCATCTCATGAAAATGTCCCGCGAACTCGGCATTATGAAAGGCGACACGCGTCTGTTCGACATGTCGGTTAAGGTCGAAGAACTGGTTACCGGACAGAAAGGCCTGCGGCCGAATGTCGATTTTTATTCCGCCTCCGTGTATACTCAATTAGGCATAGAGCGTGAGCTGTTCACGCCGATCTTTGCCATCAGCCGGGTATCGGGATGGACCGCGCATATTCTCGAGCAGTATGAGGATAACCGGATTATCCGTCCGCGCGCGGAGTATACGGGCCTGGTGGAGCAGAAATATGTTCCGGTTGATGAAAGATAGGTGAACTTCAGGCTAGCGCGGCAGCGTTAATGGCAGGCGTACGCTTCTTTCCTTGAGATGGTTGATGGCAGCCTTATGACCAATGAAAGAAGCGTACGCTGCACACACCCATTTATAAGGAGGACTACACATTCATGTTGAAGCTGGAAAAATTCGAACTGCCAACGGAAGGCGAGCAAATTACCATTGAAGGAGGCAAACTCCTGGTTCCGGATCATCCCGTCATTCCATTCATTGAAGGCGACGGAACGGGCCGCGATATCTGGAAGGCGTCCAAGCGCGTACTCGACGCTGCGGTAGAGAAAGCTTACGGCGGCAAGAAGAGCATTGCCTGGTACGAAGTGTTCGCCGGAGAGAAGGCGTTCAATACATATGGAGAATGGCTGCCTAACGATACGCTCGAAGCGATCCGCGAATATATCGTGGCGATCAAGGGACCGCTCACGACTCCGATCGGCGGAGGCATCCGTTCCCTGAATGTGGCCCTGCGTCAGGAGCTGGATCTGTATGTCTGCCTGCGTCCCGTCCGTTATTTCGACGGCGTTCCTTCTCCGGTCAAGCATCCGGAGCTGGTTGACATGGTTATTTTCCGCGAGAACACGGAAGATATCTATGCCGGTATCGAATACCAGGAAGGCTCGGAGCAGGTCAAGAAGGTCATTGAATTTTTACAGAATGAAATGGGTGTAAGCAAAATCCGCTTCCCGGAGACGTCGGGCATCGGCATCAAGCCGGTCTCCTCGGAAGGCTCCAAGCGTCTCGTCCGGGCAGCTGTCGAATATGCGGTCAAGCATGGCCGCAAGAGCGTTACGCTTGTGCATAAAGGCAATATCATGAAGTTCACGGAAGGCGCGTTCAAGAACTGGGGCTACGAAGTGGCCGAGCAGGAATTCGGCGACAAGGTGTTCACATGGAACCAGTACGACAAGATCAAGGATGCCGAAGGTACCGACGCGGCTAACGCGGCCCAGAAAGCGGCCGAGCAGGAAGGCAAAGTCATCATCAAGGACGCCATTGCGGATATCGCACTGCAGCAGGTGCTGACGCGGCCGACGGATTTCGACGTCATTGCTACGCTGAACCTGAACGGCGACTACCTGTCCGATGCGCTGGCAGCGCAAATCGGCGGAATCGGCATCGCGCCTGGCGCGAACATCAACTATGTGACTGGACATGCCATTTTTGAAGCGACTCATGGCACCGCTCCGAAGTACGCCGACAAGGATGTCGTGAACCCGGGTTCGGTTGTGCTGTCCGGCGTTATGATGCTGGAGCATCTGGGCTGGCAGGAAGCCGCCGATCTGATCTACAAAGGCATGGGAACGGCGATCAACAACAAGACGGTTACCTATGATTTTGCACGTTTGATGGAAGGCGCAACCGAGCTCAAGTGTTCGGAATTCGCTGACGAAGTCATCAAGCATATGTAGGTCCGCAATTGGGCGGAGCCAGCGAAACTTGTAACGGCTTGGACCATGTGTGACGGGACCATCCTTCCGTTATTGACAATTATATGAACGAGAAACCTCGCTTTATGTAGGATAAAGCGGGGTTTTTCTTTTGGAATGATAGTCGATTTGCTATAATATCGTTAGATGTAACATAAATCATAGTAATGTTGGGAGGATCGTGTTATGGACTGGCATGTGCTAATGTTTCTACATATGATCGGTACGGTGGCGCTCGGCTTCTATCTGGTGCTGCCTTTTGTTCTCAGCAAGGCTGAGAAGCTGTCGTCTGCGGCCAAGGAAGGCACACTCAGCGCGATCGGCGGTTTCAACCGCTTTGCCCAATATGGGCTTGTCATCCAGCTGCTGACTGGCGGCTACATGATGACCAAGAAAGATGATCTTTCGGTACCCTGGATGATCATCGTTACGCTGCTGCTGCTTGCGATGTTCGCACTTGCCGGCATTATGGGCAAACCCCTCCGCCTGGCCGCAAATGGCATGAAGGAGAACCGCGATGTCACAAGCGAAACCGGCAAAATCCGGACGCTCAGCGCCCTGCTGGCGGTATTGCTGCTCGTGATGCTGTTTTTCATGGTGTTTAACGAGATTATCTAAAGAATTGCTGCCTCTCGTATGTTTGAAGCTGAACTGCGGTCATTCCGGTGACCTCGGCTCAGCTTCTTTTGCTGTTTGAGCCTTTTTCGATTGGTTAAGTAAATTTACATAATGGCTGGAACAACCGGAAGAACCGGTATATTAGCAATTAATCTAGCCATCCTAAAGAAAGTGCGGGCCAGCCAGACAACTACGAGAGGAGAATGAGATATGCCCGAGAGCAATTTGAGCAACCTGAAGACTTTGCCGCCCCAGCATCAGAATCACCAGCCCGGCCTTGAGTCGGAAATGACGCCGCCTCCCAAGTATGAGCCTAAAGACTACAAGGCGGCGGGCAAGCTGCTGGGCAAGGCAGCTCTTATTACGGGAGGAGACAGCGGGATCGGCCGCGCGGTGGCGGTAGCTTTTGCCAAAGAAGGCGCCGATGTGGTGATTTCGTATCTGAATGAGCATACCGATGCAGAGGAGACGAAACGCCAGGTCGAGCAGGAAGGACGCAAGTGCATTCTCGTGTCCGGCGACATCGGTGTAGAAGCCTTTTGCCAGGACCTCATCAACAAAACCGTGGAAGGGCTCGGCAAGCTGGACATTCTGATCAACAATGCCGCTGAGCAGCATCCGCAGGAGAAGATCGAATATATTACGAACGAACAGCTGGAACGGACATTCCGCACGAATATTTTCTCGATGTTCTATTTGACGAAGGCGGCGATGCCCCATCTGGGACAAGGCTCAACCATCGTAAATACGACTTCGATAACGGCTTACCGGGGCAGCCCTCAGCTGCTGGACTATTCCGCAACAAAAGGCGCCATTCTGGCGTTCACCCGGTCCCTGTCCATGAACCTTATAAGCAAGGGCATTCGCGTCAACGCGGTAGCGCCGGGGCCGATCTGGACGCCGCTCATTCCGTCCACGTTCGACGAGAAGAAAGTCAGCGAGTTCGGCGCTTCGCAGCCGATGAAGCGTCCGGGTCAGCCGGAGGAGCTGGCTCCCGCCTTTGTGTATCTGGCATCCGACGATTCATCGTATGTCAGCGGCCAGGTGATGCATGTTAACGGCGGCGAAATTGTAGGCAGCTAATCGAACGCGGCTAATCTTAGGCGGTACAGCCCTTTTATAACAAAAGGGATAGGATTTGCTGGGAATATATGCTACACTACCTGTGGTTACTCAATTTCATAGTCGTTGACACTGGGGGCGCCGCAAGGCTGAGACGAACGTTTAAGTTCGGACCCTTCGAACCTGATCTGGTTTATACCAGCGTAGGGAAGTGAGAGCGAATGGACGTTTATTCAGCCTTTGTGGTTCAGTTAACGCGATTTCCGCCGCCTTCCTTCGGGAGGGCGGTTTTTTGCATCTTGGAATGAGAAGCGGCGCACAGTGTCGGGGGGAAAGGAGCTATATCCATGCGTCCCGAGATCCATTTGGTATCCCAAGGAGACATGAACCTCGAATCTCTTCTTGCGATTGCCGCCGGGGTACATCCTTTCGTGGATTTTATTCATTTGCGGGAAAAAAGAATCACTGCGAAGGAGCTGCTTCGGCTTGTGGAGGAAATGGCAGAGCACGGCGTTCCGCTCGGAAAAATGATCGTGAACGACCGGCTGGATGTCGCGCTGGCCTCCGGGGCGGGAGGTGTCCAGCTTGCCGGACACAGCCTGCCGGCCTCAGCAGCAAGGAGGATTGCTCCCGGCATCCGCCTGGGATGCTCTGTTCATTCGCCGGAAGAGGCGGCCTTGGCGGCAAGGGAAGGAGCGGATTTCTGCCTGTACGGCCATGTCTATGCCTCGGCGAGCAAGCCCGGTCTTCCTGCGAGAGGGATTGGCGGACTTCAGGCAGCGGTTCGCGCCTGTCCGGCTCCCGTCATCGCCATCGGCGGTATCGGACCGGAGCTGGCGGGAGAAGTGCTGCGTACAGGAGCGGCCGGGTTCGCGGTTCTGTCCGGCATTTGCGGGGCTGAAGATCCGGTGTCGGCAGCGAGAGCTTACCGTGAGGCGGCGGAGGCCGCAATGAAGGGTGAGGCAGCGGAGGCTGCAATGAAGGAAATTACGGAAGGAGGTGTTGGCGTTGAAGGTGGTAATTAACGGAGAGGAAACCTTGCTCCCGGAGGAATGCGGGACGCTCGCCGGGCTTCTCCGACTTCCGGAATGGAAGGACCGGAGACTGGTTGTGGAATTGAACGGAGAGATCGTCAGCCGGGAGGAATATGACCAACTGTCGCTTAACAATGGCGACCGGATCGAGCTGGTGCATTTTGTGGGGGGAGGCTGATCATGAGCATGAAACCTGATGAGGAGAGCCGTTACAGCAGGCAGGAGCGCTTCTATGGAATCGGCGCCGAAGGCCAGCGCAGACTGGCGGAGAAGAAGGTCTTGATCGTTGGAGCGGGCGCTCTAGGCTCGGCATGTGCGGAGACGATGGTCCGCTCGGGGGTAGGCCGCGTTACGCTCGTTGACCGTGATTATGTGGAGTGGAGCAATTTGCAGCGGCAGAATTTATATGACGAGGCGGATGCCGCCGAGCATATGCCGAAGGCGGCTGCGGCCGCGCGAAGGCTGCGGAGCGTCAATTCGGCGGTTGAAGTGGAGGGCATCGTCGCCGATATTACAGCGGGTGACATCGCTCTCTATATGGACGGCGTCGACCTTGTTCTGGACGCCTCCGACAATTTTGAGGTTCGGATGATTCTGAACGACATCACCGCCAAAATGGACATCCCCTGGATATACGGAGCCTGTACCGGCAGCTATGGGCTGTCAATGACAATCGTCCCGAGGCAGAGCGCCTGTCTGCATTGTCTGATGGACGGAATACCCGGAGGGACGGACACATGCGATACGGCAGGCATTATCGGACCCGCTGTACAGATGACCGCCGCTTATCAGACTGCCGAGGCACTGAAATGGCTGTCAGGCCGTACGGAGGCGCTGCGGGGCACGCTGGTCTCCTTCGACCTGTGGACGAACCGTCACTCGTCCGTCCGCACGGACAAGCTGAAGCGGGCCGATTGTCCGTCTTGCGGGGCGAACCGGACCTATCCGTATCTGTCCGCAGCCTCCCACTCCAGGACGGCCGTCCTGTGCGGGCGGGATACGGTGCAGATTTCTCCGCCGGCGCCGCTCAAGCTGGACTTGGAGGAGTGGGGAAGACGGCTGGCTCCCTATGGAAGAGTTGAGCGAAATCCGTTCATGCTGTCTTTTAGCGTGGAGCGCCACCGGATGGCGGTGTTTCCGGACGGACGCGTCCTGGTTCACGGAACCGGCGATCCGGCGGAGGCGCGTTCGCTGTATCATCGTTATTTCGGGTAATTCGCACCATGAAGCTTATGTTATGAAATCCTAATGGGAATCAAGGAGGAATTATTCAATGTCACAGGATCTCTTTCATATCGGCGGCAAAAGCCTGAGCAGCCGCCTGTTCATCGGCACAGGCAAGTACAGCCGCAATACGCTGATTCCGGAGGTTGTGGAAGCCTCCGGATCGGAGGTCATTACCGTAGCTCTCCGGAGAATCGATCCCGCTTCCCGGGAGGAAAATATTCTTACGCATATTCCTCCTCATATGACACTGCTTCCGAACACGTCCGGAGCGCGAACTGCGGAGGAGGCGGTGCGCATCGCGCGGCTGGCAAGAGCCGCCGGTATGGGGAATTGGGTGAAGATCGAAGTGATCAATGATCAGAAGTATCTCCTGCCGGACAATCTGGAGACGATCAAGGCTACGGAAATTCTGGCGGCGGAAGGCTTCGTCGTGCTGCCCTATATGAGCCCCGATCTGTCGGCAGCGCTCCGGCTGAGAGATGTCGGCGCCGCAGCGGTCATGCCGCTGGGCGCTCCCATCGGCAGCAACCGGGGGCTTAAGACGAAGGAATTGGTAGGCATCCTGATCGAAGAGGCCGGACTGCCAGTCATTGTGGACGCCGGTATCGGCCGCCCGTCCGAGGCGGCCGAGGCGATGGAGATGGGCGCCGCCGCTGTGCTGCTTAACACGGCGATCGCCACCGCCCGCGATCCGCTTCTGATGGCCGAAGCGTTCCGCGGCGCCGTCGCTTCGGGACGGCAGGCTTATCTGGCAGGTCTTGGTGCGGTCCGGAATGCGGCCGAGGCTTCCTCGCCGCTGACCGGATTCCTGAGCGTTTAGGAGGGGCGGATCATGAGCTTTTACGATACCCTTCTGAAGCTGGAAAGTATGCCGCTCGGTGAGCAATTCGGACAATATGGAAGAAATGATGTGGAACGGGCGTTGTCCCGCGAGAAGCTGGACCCGGAGGATCTTCTAGCCCTCTTGTCTCCGGCGGCTGTCCCGTATCTGGAGGAAATGGCCCAGAAGGCGCACCGTATTACCCGTGCCCATTTCGGCTACGCCGTCCAGCTGTTCACGCCGATGTACGTGGCGGATTATTGTGTCAATCAATGCACCTACTGCAGCTTCAGCGTCGAGCATGATTTTGCGCGGAAGAAGCTGACGATGGAGGAGGTCGATCGCGAGGCGTCTGCGATTGCCGCGACAGGCCTAAGGCATATTCTCCTGCTGACAGGAGAATCCCGGAAGGATTCGCCTGTCAGTTATGTCAAGGAATGCGCGAGGGTTCTACGCAGGCATTTCTCGTCTGTAAGCATTGAGGTCAACCCGCTGTCGCTTGAGGAATACCGGGAGCTCGCGGCTTGCGGAGTTGACGGGCTTACGCTGTTCCAGGAAGTATACGACCGTGAGACCTACGCCCGTCTGCATGTCAAAGGGCCGAAGCGGAACTTCAGGGCCCGGCTGGACGCACCGGAGCGCGGCTGCCAGGCTGGCTTCCGCTCCGTGACCATCGGCGCGCTTCTCGGTCTCTCCGACTGGCGCCGCGAAGCGTTCATGACGGCCATGCATGCCCGGTATCTCCAGGACCGCTATCCGGGTACCGAGATCAGCATTGCGCCTCCCCGTTTTCGTCCATACCTGGGCAGCTTCAGTCCGGAATCGGATGTAACGGACCGCGCGCTCGTGCAGATTATCCTTGCCTACCGTCTGTTCCTGCCCCGTTCGGGCCTTACTCTGTCGACCCGCGAACCCGCTGCGCTGCGGGACCGGCTGGTGCATCTGGGCATCACGAAAATCTCGGCGGGAGTGACGACGGAGGTGGGCGGCCATACGGGAGGCGGGGGCACGCCGCAGTTCGAGATTTCCGATGAACGGAGCGTGCCGGAAATCCGGGAGATGCTGTACCGGAGCGGCCTTCAGCCGGTGTTCAAGGATTGGGACATCCTGGCCGAAGCACCGGTCTGACAAAATCTTATATTTGAAGCAGTCTCTATCGCCGCCGTTCCGATATGATATGATAGATTCAGAATGGAATCTGACTTTATCCATATGATTATCGGGACGACGGAGAGGAGCATGATGCAATGCGGCGGTTTGAAGACAGCCTGTACGAACTGATTGTTGAAACATCCACCAACCTGCCGGGCGATGTACGCCGGGCGATAGCCGAGGGACGAAGCCGGGAAGACCGGGCCTCGCGCTCGGGCCTTGCGCTCGCGACCATCGCGCAGAATATCGGCATGGCAGAGACGGAGGTATCGCCGATCTGCCAGGATACAGGCATGCCTACCTTTATCATCCATACGCCGGTGGGCGTCAATCAGCTTGCGATCAAGCGGGATATCGAAGCCGCCGTCCGGAAAGCGACGAAGGAAGGCAAGCTGCGGCCGAATTCCGTCGATTCGCTGACCGGGGCGAACAGCGGCGATAATCTGGGCGGGGGAACGCCGGTCGTCCATTTTGAACAGTGGGAAGAAGATCAAATCGATGTCCGCCTGATTCTAAAGGGTGGCGGCTGCGAGAACAAGAATATCCAGTACAGCCTTCCCGCTGAGCTCGAAGGCTTGGGCAAGGCCGGACGCGACCTGGACGGCATCCGTAAGTGCATTTTACACGCTGTGTATCAGGCTCAAGGCCAAGGCTGTAGCGCCGGCTTCATCGGCGTGGGCATCGGTGGCGACCGGGCCTCGGGCTATGAGCTTGCCAAGAAGCAACTGTTCCGGAAGACGGGCGATACGAACCCGGTGCCGGAGCTGGCCGAGCTGGAGGATTACATACTGGAGCATGCCAATGAGCTCGGCATCGGAACGATGGGCTTCGGCGGTGAAGTGACGCTGCTGGGCTGCAAAATCGGCGTGATGAACCGGCTGCCGGCCAGTTTCTTCGTCTCCGTGGCGTATAACTGCTGGGCGTTCCGGCGCCAGGGGGTGCTGCTCGACGCCGGGACCGGTGAAATCCGCGAGTGGCTGTACGAACGCGGAACCGGCATTTCCGTCGAGGAGGGAGGGGCGGCAGCCGAAGCCGCAGCGGAGGCAGCGCCGGAAGCGCCGGAAGCGCCGGAAGCGGTACCTGATGCGCCTTCTTCCCGCGAGGTCCGGCTGACCACGCCGATTAGCGAAGCGGACATCCGGTCCCTCCGCGTCGGGGATGTGGTCATCCTCTCGGGGGAAATGCACACCGGACGTGATGCGCTGCATAAGCATCTCATCGATCACGACTCCCCGGTGGACCTCGGCGGCGGCGTCATCTACCACTGCGGTCCCGTCATGCTGAACGATGAGGCTGGCTGGCATGTGAAGGCAGCGGGACCGACGACGAGCATCCGCGAGGAGCCGTATCAGGCCGACATTATCCGCAAATTCGGCATCCGGGCCGTCATCGGCAAGGGCGGCATGGGAGCGAAGACGCTTCAGGCGCTGGGTGAGCATGGCGCCGTCTATTTGAATGCGATCGGCGGAGCGGCCCAGTATTACGCCGAATGCATCAAGAACGTGAACGGCGCCGATTTCATGGAGTTCGGCATTCCGGAGGCGATGTGGCATCTGCAGATCGAGGGCTTTGCGGCGATCGTCACTATGGATTCGCACGGCGGCAGCCTGCATGCGGATGTCGAGAAGAATTCGGCCGAGAAGCTCGCCGCATTCCGCGAGCCGGTGTTCAAGTGAATTAGGCAAGTAATTTAAACAAGTGATTTAGGCATATAAATGATCCAGGTGTCCAAGCGATCCTAGCGATTCCACAAGGTCCAAGTCATTTACGTTTCCAAGCAATCCAAACCACTCAAGCAATCCAGGCAATACGGCAGGGCCGGGCATCGAATGCCCGGCCCCTGTTAGGCTGCTTGTCGATTTGCGACCGCCATCCGTCATGCTGGTCTACCAGCCTTGGCCGAGTGCCGAGTGCTGAGTGCTGAGTGCCGGGTGACGGGTGTCGAGGGTCGAGGTCGGGGGCTGGGGTTGATGGGCCGGACATGGAAGGGAGTGTGTCCCAGGCTCAGTCCTAACCGTTCCTGAATTGACCGCTGGCGTTCTCTCCGGTTTCCGGCTACCATAGAAGACGGAAGAAAGAGCTGAAGCAAGAGGGAGAGAGGCAGCAGACCATGAAACCGTTTCGGGTCCGACTTACCTTGATTTTAATGATTTTGATCGGTATTTCCATTGTAGGGGCGGGCCTTACAATGGCGTATTTGTTCAAGGATTCCCATGTCGGGGCGCTGGAGGACAATATGTCCCGGGAGATTGATCTCCTTACCGGGACCATGGAGTTCCGGGACATGGACAGTTCCGAGGCGCTGGCCTATTATACCGCCCAGGCGCAAAGAATTGGCCGGCTGACGCAGTCCCGCGTAACCTTCATCCGGGAGGACGGTACGGTTATCGGCGATTCCGAGAAGGACCCCAAGCTGATGGACAACCATCTTGGCCGGGAAGAGGAGCTGCAGGCCGCCAAGGATGGCATCGGACGGGCTATCCGCCACAGCGATACGATCGGCCAGAATATGCTCTATGTCGCCAAGAAGGTAGCCTCGGAGAACGGCTCCTTCAAAGGCTACATCCGGCTATCGATGGCACTTGATGCCGTCGAACAGGGACTGAACCGGGCCTGGATGATTATGGCTGGCGGGCTTGTACTACTGTTCGTCGCAGCCGCGCTGGTCAGTTACCGGGTCGCTTACGGGCTTACCTCGCCGCTGGAGCAGATTACAAGAGTGGCCCGGCGCATTACCGACCTGGATTACGACGCCAGGGTGCCCCTCAGGCGCAAGGATGAGATCGGCCAGCTGGCCAGCGCCATCAACGTGATGGCGGACAGCCTGCAGACCCAGCTCCGCACGATCCGCGACAACGAGAATCTGCTGCAGAGCGTGCTGGACAATATGACCGGAGGCATTCTGCTTGTGAATGAGGAAGAGCAAATCGTTCTGCTCAACAAAGCGGCGGAACGGATGCTCGACGTTAGCGCGGCCGATATGGTCGGGCGGAACTTCCGGGAGCTGAAGCGCCATTTCGAGCTGACCCGCATTCTGGAGGAGGGGCTCTCGCACAGGGAGCCGGTCCATGAGGAACGGAACTTCTACAATTCCGGCGAACGCACCATGCGGATGGACGGCGTACCGATGAATCAGGGCGGCAGCTATCAGGGCATGCTCTTCCTGCTGCAGGAAGTTACGGAGATTCGCCGGCTTGAACGGATGAGAAGCGAATTTGTCGCCAACGTTTCACATGAGCTGAAGACGCCGGTCGCGGCAGTCAAGGGATTCGCGGAGACGCTGCTCGGCGGCGGCGTCAAGGACGAGAAGACAGCCAACTCGTTCCTGCAGATTATTTACGATGAGAACGAGCGTCTGAACCGGCTGATCGGCGATATTCTGGAGCTGTCCAAAATCGAATCCAAGCGGGTGCAGCTTGACTGCTCTCCGATTCATCTGGAATCCTTCTTTCAGTCGCTGCTGGAGACGCTCAGCAAGGTGGCGGAGAAGAAGAGCATTTCCCTCAGCATGGACGTTCCGGAGGAGCTCTTCATCGAGGCCGACGAGGATAAGCTGCGGCAAATTTTTCTGAATTTGCTCTCCAATGCGATCAATTATACACATGACGGCGGCAGCGTCCGGGTGACGGCGGCCAGCCGGGTGAAGACGGACGGGGATGAGACGGTGGTCTTTTCCGTGTCGGATACGGGAATGGGCATCCCCCGCAAGGACCTGCCGCGTATCTTCGAGCGCTTCTATCGCGTGGACAAGGCAAGGTCCAGAAGCTCGGGCGGCACCGGTCTCGGCTTGTCGATCGTCAAGCATTTGACGGAGCTGCATCACGGAACGATCTCTGTGGACAGCGATCTCGGGATCGGAAGCACCTTCACGCTGGAGCTGCCGCTGCTTCAGGAAGAGGAAAGTTAAGGTTTTACACACGGTTAACATTCCGATGATATGATGAGCTTGTCAAAAATAATAAGGCGGGGGAATCTATGACTCAACGATTGCTTGTCATCGAAGACGAACCGACGCTGGCCCGGCTGCTGTCGTACAATTTGACGCAGGAAGGCTACGACGTCACGCTCGAGGATCACGGAACGGCGGGATATGACCGTGCGGTTAAAGAACAGTTCGATCTTATTGTCCTCGATCTCATGCTTCCGGGGATGAACGGAATCGATATTCTCGATAAGCTGCGTGGACAAGGCATCCGGACGCCCATCATCGTGCTCACGGCCAAGAATGCCGAGGAAGATGTCGTCCGCGGCCTGAAGTCGGGAGCCGACGACTATATGACCAAGCCCTTCGGCGTGTCCGAACTGCTGGCAAGAGTCAGCGCCGTGCTCCGCCGCGTATCCGGCCTCCCGGATGAGCCGCAGGAAGGGCAGAAGCCGGGCGACTCTACGATCATTCTGGGTCAGCTCGAGATTTACCCCGAGCGCTATGAAGTCAGCCTTGGAGGCCAGAGCATCAATTTACGTCCCAAGGAATTTGAAGTGCTGCTCTATCTGGCCCGTAAGCCGGGTGTTGTGCTGACACGCGATGATCTCATGAACGCCGTATGGGGCTTCGATTATATCGGGGGCCAGCGGACGGTGGACGTGCATGTCAGCTCGCTGCGCAAGAAGCTGGAGCTGGACCCCGATTCTGTTCATATCGACTCCATTCGGGGTGTCGGTTACAAGCTGGTTGTGAACAAACAAAGAACTCCGGTCGTTTAACGGCGACGGGGTTCTTTTTTTTACAATGAGCCGAAATTCCCATGACATTTGTCTTATAGTCTGAAAACAAAATGAAAGACTATCGGAGGGATTCATGGTGCAGGTACTGACCAAGAGCGATGAAGAAGTGAAACGGGAAGAAGCGAAAGAAGAGAGGGAGCTTCCCGTGGATCGGGACCTTCTCTGGCGCCAGCGTGAGGAAGCCGAACGCAACGAAGACCGTCTTCGCGAGAAGCGTCGAGCAGCTAAACGGGGGACTTCTGATGCACAGGCGGATAAAGCTGCTGCTGATGTGGACCGCACGGACATGCCTGTAAGCGCAAGAGCGAATGGGGTTTCAGCCTCGGTACAGCAGTCAGATCCTGTCTTGACCAGCGGGAAGTCTCCTCTTGAAGCAGAGACGTCTCATTCGGATGCCGGACTGCCGCACGGCTCAAGAGAAGGCGTTGCACTGGCCGATTACTGCCAGCCGGTTCCGGAGGTGGGAGGGTTAGTGAACTGTCTGGAGGCGCTGGCCGTATTCCGGAGTCATCCCGACGCCCCATGCCTGGTCATAACCGACGCTTCCGGCGCTCCCGAAGGGCTTCTCATGCGCGACGCGTTTCACCGCAAGCTTGCGGGACGGTTCGCGGCGGAGCTGTTCTACTCCCGGCCTGCCTTACAATTTGCCGACAGAGAGGCTCTGACCGCAGAGATTAACGATCATCCCTCAGAGGTAATCGGACGTGCCCTGAAGCGCAGCGAGTCGCAGTTCTATGATTCCGTCGTAATTAATCACGGCGGCAGACTGAAGGGCGTATTGACGGTGCGGGACCTGATGAGGCTATCCGGCCGGCTGCAGGAACGGGCCGAGGAGGAGCGCCGACTTGCCGTCGAAGGCAGCTTCACCCATGTCGGGTCCATGGAATCGGCGCTTCAGGAAGCGGCATCCGCGGCGGACGCAGCCCGCTTGGAATGCGAACGGATGGAGCAGTGGATTGAAACGGGATCGGGCAAAATGGATCATGTTCACACCTCCTACCTCCGTGTGGAGGGACGGATCGCGGAGCAGCGGGACCAGGTCGCGAAGCTGCTGGAGCATGTGTCGGAAATCGCCTCCCTCACCGGCGAAATCGGCGGAATCGCCGAGACCAGCGAGCTCCTGGCGCTCAACGCCTCCATCGAGGCAGCCCATGCGGGCGAGCATGGCCGGGGCTTTCAGGTTGTAGCTTCCGAGGTCCGCTCGCTCTCCCATCACACCCGCAGGCTGACGGAGAGCATCTCCGCGCTGCTCGCCGGAATCGGCGGGCTGGCCGGACGCACCGCCGAGCTGACCGGCGCCGCATCCGGCGACATCGCCGGCGGGGCCGGGGAAGTGGCCGCAGCCAAAAGCCTTTTCCAGAATCTCCGTACCGCCGTTGGGGCGGTGGAACAGGCCGATGAGGCGGCCTGCCGCCTGGCCCGGCAGAGTGCGGATCGTGCGCGGGAGGTCAAGAATCGGCTGATGGCGATGGGTGATTTTACACAGCGTTAACATTTCTCAGGAGTGTCATTAACAAACCGGGGATATACTTGTACCGAAGATGCTGAGAAGGAGAACGCATATGAACGCCACCCTGGCTACCGATACGAAGACTGACAAGAAGACCATCATCGACATAGAGAAGCTGAATCTGCACTACGAAGCCTTTCATGCGCTCAAGGATATGGATTTGCAGGTTCCCGAGAAGGCCGTTACGGCTTTTATCGGACCCTCGGGCTGCGGTAAATCCACGCTGCTGCGCACGCTGAACCGGATGAACGACATGATTCCGGGCACGGTGATCGAAGGCAAGGTTCTCATCGAAGGAACTGACATTTACGGTGCGGACATTGAGGTGGAGAGCCTGCGCAAACAGGTGGGCATGGTGTTTCAACAGCCGAATCCTTTCCCGAAATCGATTTATGACAATATCGCTTACGGTCCTCGCCTTCATGGCAAGCCGGCCAAGGCAGAGCTTGATCAGCTTGTGGAGCAGAGTCTCCGTCAGGCCGCTCTCTGGGACGAAGTGAAGGACTTTCTGAAGAAATCGGCGCTCAGCCTGTCCGGCGGACAGCAGCAGCGGCTCTGTATCGCCCGCGCGCTGGCCGTTCAGCCCGACATTCTGCTTATGGACGAAGCGACCTCTGCGCTTGACCCGGTATCTACGCAGAAGATCGAAGAGTTGATCCAGGAGCTTCGCAAGCAATATACCATCGTCATGGTTACCCACAGCATGCACCAGGCCGCGAGAGTGTCCGATAAGACCGTCTTTTTCCTGAACGGCGTCATTGTAGAAGCTGCCGGAACGGAGCAGCTGTTCTCGAATCCGAAAGATTCGCGCACCGAAGATTACATTTCCGGAAGATTCGGTTAAGTCCCGTCCCCGCGTGGAGGGAGATTGTACGATAGATCCGGAAGACATATAGATTCGAGGAGGATACCCTATTTTATGATCCGAAGAGTGGAATTTGATAAAAGCCTGGATGAGCTGCGCAGCCTGCTCCGCCAAATGGCTGAACATGTGGTTAACGCATTGGAAGGCGCAGTATTCTCCCTCCAGCAGCAGGATACGAACCGCGCGCAGGAGATTGTGCAGGCTGACATTCGCCTGAATCAGATGGAAGAACAGATCATGGACATCGGCTCCCGGCTGATTATTACCCAGCAGCCTGTGGCGAAGGATCTTCGCCGGATCATCGTGGCCTTCAAAATCTCCAGCGATCTGGAACGCATGGGCGATCTTGCGCTGGACGTCGCGAAGGTTACTCTGCGTCTGCATGGGCAGCATCTGATCAAGCCGCTGGTGGATATCCCGAGAATGGCCGATATCGTGAAGACGATGACCTCCGAGGCCATTACCGCTTATCTGGACGAGAATACCGATCTGGCTCACAAAATGGCGCTTGACGACGACCAGGTCGATCATCTCTACAGTGCCATGATCAACGAGCTGTACGGCTACATGGTGAAGCAGCCCGAAACGGTATCCCAGGCCATGCTGCTGACACTCGTTGGCCGCTACATTGAACGGATCGCGGATCACGCGACCAACATCGGTGAAAGCGTCGTGTACCTGGTGACAGGCAAGCGTCCGGATCTGAACCGGTAGTCTCCCGCAAGGAACGGGAATGGACAATATTGAAGCATAGCCGCCCATTGAACCTTATCTTAAGCGTTCAATGGGCGGTTTTTTTATATTTTAGAAATTAATCGGTCCCCGATCTCACGTACTCCATATCGCCCGCAGAAGCCCTTTACATAAAATCATAGAAATACCGGATCACATGGAGAAACACCGGCGAAGTATAGGTGAGGCTGTCAATCAGGCTGAGATAGCTCTTCTTCGTCGCCTGCGCCTTGTCGTCGTCGCCAATCAGCAGATCGCGCTTTAGCACGGAGACGGTCAGGCTGCCGAAGAACCCGCTCAGACTGATCAGCGCGCCGGTAAAGAGCGCGAAGGGGCGGGCGATCGGAGTCAAGTACGGGGCAATGAAGAAGGAGACCGCCGTAGTCACAAGAAGCGAGCAGGCGAAGCCTTCCCAGGTCAGATTGGGATTGGCGGTCGGAACGATCCTGCGTCTGCCGAAATAAAGGGAGAAGAGTACGTGAACGACGTCGCCGAGCTGGGTAAGGACAACCAGATACAGCACAAGTCCGGCACCGTACTCCGGCGAGGCGACCTGGAAATACGCGAGATGGCTAAGTCCGAACACCATCAGCATAAGCCCCCACTGCGTGGAGCTGACGCTGCGGAGGAACCCTACCGTTCCTTTGTTGATCAGCCTCGGCAGCGGCAGGAACAGCGATACATAAATGGGGATGAAGACGATGAACATGCCGTACCAGCCGGTGTAGATCCAGTAGAACTGGATCGGGATCGCCAAATACGCCCACAGGAACAGTCTGCGGTCCGCTTTGCGGGTGCGGATCATGGAGAAGTATTCCTTGAGCGCGAAGAAGATCAGCACCATTAAGCTCAGCATAGAGACGACAGAACTGAGCAGGGTGGCCAGGCAGAAGATGAAGAACATGCTCCACCACGTTTTGACGCGAAGGGCGATCGGGGTATAGTCCTTGTCCGGCTGAATGCGGTCCACAATATAATAGATGAAATGAAACGCCGCCAGTGCGGAGAAGACGAGAATGAGCAAGAGCATCGAATGGTTCAAATGCGATCACCAACTTGTCGAAAAATAGAATTTATGGAAGGTTCCTATGTTATTATGAAGGAAGAATTCATTTTTGATAAGGGGATTTCGCATGATGGCTGCCGAACATTCCGTCTTTATACTGCTTACCAATACCGGGACACTGTTCACCCGTGTCATCCAGACTTATACCAAAGCCCCGTACAATCACGCTTCGATCTCCTTTGACCGGCAGCTGTCGGAGCTGTACAGCTTCGGAAGAAAGGACCCCAGCAATCCCCTGAACGGAGGCTTCGTGCAAGAGGATATCAAGACAGGCACGTTTAGCAAGTACCCGGAGACGACCTGTGTCCTCTATGAGCTTAAGGTTACAGAACGGGAAGTCGAGAAGATGAGAAGGGTGCTGCATGTCTTCATACGCAGCCGTAACAAATATTTGTATAATCTGCTTGGCGTGATTGGCGTCGCGCTGCAGGAGCCAGTTGAGTTCAGCAATTCCTACTTCTGCTCGCAGTTCGTGGCGGAGATTCTGCAGCGCTCCGGCATCAAGCTGTGGAACAAGCTGCCTGCCCTCGTAACGCCGGATGATCTGAGAAAGTGCGGCCAGCTCACCTTGATTTATGAAGGCAAGCTGAGTGAGTATGAACCGGGGCTGCGGACTTGAGCGAAGAGGTGAGGGTTTGCCTGCCTTTTTTCAAATCATGTACTGTACGGAAGCACATGAACAGAGAAGGATACCGAAGCGGCCGGCTGTCGCGGGGGATTCCTTCTTTTTTTCGCCGGGCGTGTGGTAAGATAGAAGCGATAAGCAATTGAAGACGAGGTGCATAATGGACAAGGACAAGCTGATTTTAATAGATGGAAATAACGTGATCTACCGGGCATTCTTCGCCATGCCTCCTCTGACGAACACGGCGGGCCAACAGACCAATGCCGTCTACGGCTTCACGACGATGCTGCTGCGCCTGATTGAAGAGCATAAGCCGACCCACCTGATCGTCGCTTTCGACGCGGGCAAGGTTACCTTCCGCCATGAGGGCTACCAGGATTATAAGGGCGGGAGACAGAAGACGCCGCCGGAGCTGTCGGAGCAGTTCCCTCTGCTGAAAGATCTGCTGAAGAATCTGGGCGTTCCCCAGTATGAGATCGTGAACTATGAAGCGGATGACATCATCGGAACCATCTCCCGGGAGGCCGATGAAGCGGGCCGCGAAGTGATGATCGTCTCCGGGGATAAAGATATGCTGCAGCTGGCGTCGGATCATACGAAGATTGCGCTGATCCGCAAGGGCGTGACGGAAATCGAACTGTACGGCCCCGAGGAAATCCGGAACAAATACGATCTGACGCCGGAGCAGATCATTGACCTCAAAGGTCTGATGGGCGATGCGAGCGACAATATCCCGGGCGTGCCGGGAGTCGGCGAGAAGACTGCGCTCAAGCTGCTTGCCCAGTTTGGCTCGGTCGAGGGCGTTATCGCCGGAACCGGTGAGCTGAAGGGCAAGATGAAGGAGAAGCTGGAAACGCATGCCGATGATGCGGTCATGAGCAAGAAGCTGGCTACCATCTTCCGCGAAGTACCGTTGACTCATTCATGGGAGGATATGGAATTTTCCGGTCTCAAGAGCGACACGGCCGGCCCTGCGCTGGCGAAGCTGGAGTTCAAGTCGCTGCTGGAGCGGCTGAATCTGAGCGGCCATGCGCCTGCGGATGGAGAAGCCGCCGCACCGGCGCCGGAGCTTGACATTGTGATCGCTGCGGGCGGGTCGGAGCTTGCAGCGGCTATTGCAGCGTTGCCGGAGGTCAAGGCGCTGCATGTGGAGACCTACGGCGACAATCCGCACCGGTCCGAGGTGATCGGAGTGGCGCTCTCGACGCCGGAGAAGCATTATTTTGTGCCGTTCGAGACGTTGAAGAGCGATGAGGCCGAGGCGTTGCGCGCCTGGCTGGCGGATGAGAAGTCGCCGAAGAACGGCTATGATCTGCACCGCGCGGACCTGGCCCTGCATTGGCAGGGCATTCCCTTCGCGGGTGCGGTCCATGATGTCCAGCTGGCCGCCTACCTGCTGGACCCGACCGAAGCGAACCAGAACTTAAGCGATCTGGTTGCCAAATACGGGCTGCCGCATCTGGCGGCGGACGAAGAAGTGTTCGGCAAGGGTGCGAAGTACAAGGTGCCGGAGCTGGCGGTGCTGGGCGCCCATGTCGCCGCCAAGAGCGCGGCTGTGCTCGGCGTCGTGCCGAAGCAGGAGCAGGATCTAGCCGATACAGCCATGCTGAAGCTGTTCCATGACCTGGAGATGCCGCTGTCGCGCATTTTGGCCGATATGGAGAAGCAGGGCATCCTGGTTAACCAGGATGGACTCAAAGAGCTTGGACGGGAATTCGAACGGACAATCGCCGGTCTTGTGGAGCAGATCTATGAGATCGCAGGCACCGAGTTCAATCTGAACTCCACGAAGCAGCTGGGCGAAATTCTGTTTGACAAGCTGGGCCTGCCCGCCAGAAAGAAGACCAAGACCGGTTATTCCACCGATGCCGAGGTGCTGGAGAAGCTGGCGCCTTATCATGATATCGTGCAGATGATTCTGCAGTACCGGACCATCTCCAAGTTGCAATCGACCTATGTGGAAGGGTTGCTGAAAGAAATTGCGCCTTCAACAGGCAAGATCCACACCTTCTATCGCCAGACGATTGCCGCGACCGGACGGCTGAGCAGCCAGTTCCCGAACCTGCAGAATATCCCGATCCGGCTGGAGGAAGGCCGCAAAATCCGCAAGGTCTTCGTCCCTTCCGAGTCGGGCTGGTCGATTCTGGCGGCTGACTATTCGCAGATTGAGCTGCGGGTGCTGGCGCATATCGCGGACGATGCCAGACTGAAGGATGCGTTCTTGAATGACATGGACATTCATACGAAGACGGCGATGGATGTGTTTGGTGTGCCGGCCGAAGCGGTCGACAGCAATATGCGCCGTTCCGCAAAGGCGGTCAACTTCGGCATCGTCTACGGCATCAGCGAATACGGCTTGTCGCAGAACCTGAATATTCCGGTCAAAGAGGCTGCAAAGTTCATCGAGGATTACAAAGCGGTATTTGAAGGCGTGCGGCGCTACATGGACGACATCGTGAAAGAAGCGCGCAAAGCCGGTTATGTTACGACGCTGCTGGAGCGCCGCCGCTATTTGCCGGAGATCAATGCGAGCAATTTCAATCAGCGCTCGTTCGCCGAGCGGACGGCGATGAATACGCCGATTCAGGGCACCGCCGCCGACATCATCAAGCTGGCTATGATCCACATGGACCGCGCGCTCTTCGAGCGGGGACTGAAGAGCCGCATGCTGCTTCAGGTGCATGACGAACTGGTCTTCGAGGTGCCGGAGGATGAACTGGAGATTATGAAGACTCTCGTGCCGGAGGTAATGGAAGGCGCGCTGAAGCTGTCCGTGCCGCTCAAGGCGGAGGTAAGTTATGGAAGCGACTGGTATGAGGCGAAATAAAGTCCCGCGCCCCCGGCTTATCTTGGTATAATGAAAGCTGAGGTGATGACATCATGCCGGAACTTCCGGAGGTAGAGACCGTTAAGCGAACATTGAACACCTTGATTCAGGGTAAAAGAATACAAAAAGTCACCGTCCGGCTGCCCCGGATTATCCGGCGGCCGGACGATATCACGATATTTGCACATATGCTGGAAGGCCATACAATCCAGACGGTGGAGCGGCGCGGCAAGTTTCTGCGTTTTCTGCTGGATGGACTCGTGCTGGTCAGCCATCTGCGGATGGAGGGGCGGTACGGCCTGTATGCCGAGGGCGATCCTCTGGACAAGCACAGTCATGTGATTTTCCACTTCGATGACGGCACTGAGCTCCGGTACACCGATGTCCGGCAGTTCGGAACGATGGATCTGTTCCTTCCCGGCGAGGATCTTCTTCAGCAGCCGCTGAAGAATCTGGGGCTGGAGCCGCTGTCTCCCGATTTTACGGCGGAGGCGTTTAAGCGTCTTCTTGCCGGGAAGAATACAAAAATCAAACCGCTGCTGCTCAATCAGGCATACGTGGTCGGCATCGGCAATATTTATGTGGATGAGTCCCTGCATGCTGCAGGCATTCATCCGGAGAGAGCTGCCGGTTCCTTGACCGATGAGCAGATCGTCCGGCTTCACGACTCCATTGTCGATACGCTGACGAACGCGGTGAACGCCGGCGGCTCTTCCGTTAAGTCCTACGTGAACGGCCAGGGAGAGAGCGGAAGCTATCAGCATAAGCTTCGGATATACGGGCGCAAGGATGAACCTTGTTACACTTGCGGCTCCAAGGTGGAGAAGAGCGTTGTTGGGGGACGGGGCACGCATTTTTGCCCAAGCTGCCAGCCTCCGCTGCTGACCTAGGCCGGTTTCTTATTCCGGTTTCTCCAGTTTGCGCTGGATTGCGCCGGATAATTAGTTGTTTCACACGGTTTCAAGAAGGATGACACCACCGGGACCTCCCGCCCATATACTGGGTGAAGAATGCTACATTAGCGAACGACGGCTTGAGGGGTTGAATGCCCCTTATAGCCCCGGTTCTTCACGGGAGGGATTGCGGGTGTTTAGCCCTTTTGTTTCACTGCTGCTGCTGGCTTTTGCCCTGAGTCTGGACGGTTTCGGCGTTGGCGTTACATATGGTCTGCGCAAGCTGAAAATTCCTTTGTTCTCGGTTCTGATCATTGCGCTGTGTTCGGGCGTTGTGATGAGCGTGTCGATGCAGGTCGGCGTGCTGCTCTCATCGGTTGTATCTCCCGGGATTGCGTCCCGTATCGGCGCTGTCATCATTTTGCTGATGGGCTGCTGGTCGCTGGTGCAGATGCTGATCCAGAAGGATGACGGCAAGGCAGCCGAAGCGAGGGGCGGCGAGCAGGCTGAAGCAGGTGAACGTGCGGGAGAGAACGGCAGCGAATGTCTGCCTGATGAGCTTGATGTAGTCTTGACGTCAGCCGGGCCTTCTTCGCCGGAACCTTTGCGTATCGATGATGGGAACCAAGAGGAGAAATCCGCCGTATTCTCGCTGGAGCTTCGGCGTCTTGGGATCGTCATTCAGATTTTGCGCACCCCGTCGTCGGCGGATATGGACAAATCGGGCAGCATTTCGCCCCTTGAAGCGCTGGTCCTCGGGATCGCGCTTTCCCTTGATGCATTCGGAGCAGGGCTTGGCGCTGCGCTCTTGGGCTTTGAACCGCTGCGGACCTCGCTTACGATTGCGCTGTTCAGCGGAAGCATTCTGCTTCTGGGGCTTCATACCGGCTTCCGGTTCTCCGGAAGCTCATGGATGAAGCGGGCTTCGCTGCTGCCGGCGCTCTTATTGATTGCCATTGGAATACTGAAGCTGTTATGAGGTGAAAACATGATTATGGGCTTGACCGGAGGAATAGCCTCCGGCAAAAGCACCGTGTCCGCCCTGCTGGTAAGCAAGGGGGCAAGGCTCGTCGACGCCGATGCCATTGCCCGGGAGATCATGCTCCCCGGACACGAGGTGCTGGCCTCCGTTGCCGAATTCTTCGGCGCGGAGGTGCTGCAACCCGACGGAACGCTGAACCGGTCGAAGCTGGGGGACATCGTATTCCGCGACCCTGAAGCCCGGAAGACGCTCAACGGGCTGACCCATCCGGTGATCCGCAGGATTACCCGGGAGCGGATGGAGGCTTTTGAGCGGGAGGATGCTTCCCGGCTTACTGTCGTGGATATTCCGCTGCTCTACGAAACGGAGCAGGAGGATCTGTTCGAGAAGATCTTGGTGGTTTATGTACCGCGTGAGGTGCAGATTCAGCGGCTGATCGCCCGAAATGGGCTGACGGAGGAGCAGGCCAGGGCCCGGCTCGATTCGCAGATGGATATTGAGGTTAAACGGGCTAAGGCCGACTACGTGATTGACAACAGCGGCGATCCCGCCGAAACGGAGAAGCAGATCGAGCAGTTGATGGACAGGCTGGGATTTACATGCTGAGGCTGCTGCGCAAAAAACGGGTTCTGCTTCTCTTGTTCATCGGCTTCACCGCCGTTCTGTTTCTCAGCACGAACTGGATGTCCTGGTTCTATCCCATCCATTATAAAGAGGATATCCGCAAGCACAGCCTCACTTATCAGGTCGACCCCTTTCTTGTCGCCGCCATCATCCGGGTCGAGACGAACTACAAGACCGGCAAGGAATCCCGAAAGGGAGCGCTGGGACTCATGCAATTGATGCCCGACACGGCCAAATGGGCACTGGAGAAGGCCAAGCTGCCCGATGTTTCGCTGGACAAGCTGAGGGATGAACCTTCCGCCAACATTGAGCTGGGAACCTGGTATCTGCATACGCTGTCAGGAGAGTTCGGCGGCAACCGGGCGATGATGATTGCGGCTTATAATGCGGGGCCGGGGAAGGTGAAGAGCTGGCTGGAGGACGGTTCCTGGGACGGAAGCGAGGAGCAGTTGAAGAATATTCCGTTCGGTGAAACGCGCCACTATGTGCAGCGGGTCATTTATTATTACAATCAGTATGTTGAAATCTACGGGAACATGTTCTGACCTAAAATTCAACGCATAAAGAAGTGCCGGCGGCCTGAAGGCCGCTCAGCACTTCCAAATCATTGCCCTGTTAAAGGCGAATTACTGGAATTGTCCAGCCAGCTGTTGTTCGGCCAGAGTTACCAGACGTTTGGTGATGTATCCACCGATCGAACCGTTTTCGTAAGAAGTTTTATTGCCTTGATATCCGTCCGGGGAAAGAGTGATACCAAGTTCTTGGGCAACTTCATATTTCAGTTGCTCCAAAGCGGCGTTGGCTTTAGGTACAACCAGGTTGTTGGTGCTGGAGCTGCCATTGCTTGCCTGTGCCATTGTTGTTCACCTCCTATCGGTTGGTAACAGTATTATGTGCCGAACCTGCCATATTCATAACCGGAACGGATAAGGTGTTTACTGGAAAAAAAGTTCCCCTTGATAACCCAAATACAATGCGAAGGAAGTGACCGCGAGGCATGAAATGCCCTTATTGCGACCATACCAATACCAAGGTGCTGGACTCCCGTCCGGCCAATGAGAACAGATCCATCAGACGCAGGCGAGAGTGTGAGAAATGCAGCCGCCGTTTTACCACATTTGAAATGGTGGAGGAGACTCCGCTGATTGTGATCAAAAAGGGCGGCAGCCGCGAGGAATTCAGCCGTGATAAAATTCTCCGGGGCCTGATTCGCGCCTGCGAGAAACGTCCCGTCTCCGTTGAGCGACTGGAGATGATCGTCTCCGAGGTCGAGAAATCGCTGCGGGGCATCGCCGTCGCCGAAGTGGAGAGCCGTCAGATCGGCGAGCTGGTCATGGAACAGCTGTATCCGGTGGACGAGGTTGCCTATGTACGCTTCGCGTCGGTATACCGCCAGTTCAAGGACATCAATATGTTCATGAAAGAGCTGAAGGCGCTGCTGTCCAAGAATGAAGATGAGGATGTGCTGTAAGACGCTGCGGCATCTTGCAGATCGATCGTCGAATGGAGAGGACAGTTACGTGAATATAGAAAAGTGTTGACATCAGGTTTGGGATTCTGTATTATATAAAAGTCGGCTGTGAGATATTGCTTAGTGGACAAGCCGATCAGCATACATATCCCAATTCCATTCGGGGCCTTAGCTCAGCTGGGAGAGCGCATCGCTGGCAGCGATGAGGTCAGGGGTTCGATCCCCCTAGGCTCCACCATATTATGGACTCTTAGCTCAGTTGGTAGAGCATTCGACTCTTAATCGACAGGTCCAGGGTTCGAGCCCCTGAGAGTCCATTTTTAAGAAAGAAACGGCAGAAATGCCGTTTTTTTGTCGTGGCAACGTAATATTGTCGTGGCAACGTAAATTGGCGCGAATTGGCTGGCGCCGGTGATCCGGGTTCCCGCCGATTGCCGGCATGCATAGCGGTGAGGCATGAACAACGAGGCATGAACACACGGGGAAATGCGGGATATCGTTATGTGAGTACGGGAAAATATATGCTGGGCGTGGCCGTGACGGACGAGGAGATGGACCGGCGTCTCGGCACGGCGCGGGGGTGGACCCGCAAGACGACGGATGTTGCGGTCCGCTATTTTGCGGGAGAACATGAAAGCGCTATATGGGCGCTCGGGCGGCAGAGGCGGCGCTTAGGGAAGCGGGTCTGGCTTTTGCGGATATCGGCTGTCTAGTCTGTACCAGCGGAACGCGGGAGCAGGCGCTGCCGAGTACGGCCGCGTTGATTCAGCAGGAGCTGGGCGGCGTGATGTCGGGGATACCGGCTTTTGACATCGACGCCACCTGCCTCAGCTTCGTGGCCGGGCTGGATAGGATGTACTATCTGGTGAGGCATTCGGCGGTGCGGGTCCGGGGGCTGAGCTGGCGGCAGCCATTAAGCGTTTATGCGTGTTTTTATTTTATTTATAAATAATACTTAAAAACGATTAACAAATCGCTTAAAAATGATTAATATAGAGGGAGAGGAGGAATGCCGATGTACCAAGAGGAACGCCTGGTGTGCATTCTTGATTATTTATCCCGGCATGAGAAGGCTTCCAATGGCGAGATCGCCGCGCTGCTTCAGACCTCGCGCGATACGGTGCGCCGCGACTTCGTCAAGCTGGTCGAGCAGGGGGCCGCGATTCGGACGCACGGCGGCATTGCTCTGCCGCTGCTGCGCGAGAAGGTCAAGGTCTACCGGGAACGCGTCAACGCCGAATCGCGCCAGAAGCGGGAGATCGCCGAGGCGGCGGCCCGACATATCTCGCCCGGAGAGCTGATATTCCTGGACGTGTCCACCACGATCGTGCTGCTCTGCGAGCAGCTAAGTCTGCCGCTGACCGTCTACACCCATTCGCTGGACAACGCCGCCGCGCTGGCCGGCAAGCCGGACCTGGACCTGTATCTGCTGGGCGGCAGCTTCCATCAAGAGAACCGCTTCTTCCACGCGCCGGAGACGCTGGCGCTGCTGGAGTCTGTTCTGTTCGACAAGGTGTTCCTGGGGGCGGCTGCGCTGCTGGAGGACGGAATCTACTACGCCAACCGCGACGATGCCCGGATCAAGGGGCTTGTGGCCCGGCGGGCCAAGCAGGTCTTCGTGCTGGCAGACACAGCCAAATTCAGCCGCACCAGTCCCTACCGGGGGCTGGAATACCGCGATATTGACCATGTCATCACCGATGAGCCGCCCCCGGGGTCTTACCGGAAGCTGTTTCAGGATTACCAGATTGAAGTGGAGATAAGCGGTGCGTCACAGAAGAAGAAGGAGGATGAGAAAAATGATACGAGTCGTATTTAGCGATGTGGACGGTACGCTGCTCAATTCGAGACATCAGATCAGTCCAGGGACGAAAACGGCGGTGCGCCGGCTCGAAGCGGAGGGCGTTCCGTTCATATTGGTGACGGCGCGCAGTCCGCAAGGGGTCATGCCGCTATACCGGGAGCTGGGAGTCGCCGCCCCGCTGATTTGCTTCAGCGGAGCGCTCGTTCTGGAGAATCGCGAAGAGAGCGGACTGGTCCCGGTGTACAGCGTCTGTCTTCCCGCCCCGGCAGCGCTGGACATTGTGGAGCTTGCCGCCAGGGAGCATCCCGAGATCAGCGTGAATGTCTACAGCCATGACCGCTGGCTCACGGGGGACGCCGGAAACGCCTGGGTGCTTCAGGAGCAGGCTATCGTCGGTGTGCAGGCGGAGCAGGCCGACTTGACGGAGTTCCTGCGCAGGGGCGGAGAAGTGCACAAGCTGCTCTGCATGGGTCCGCCGGATTCCATCGCCGAGTTCTACCGGAAGCTGGGCTGGAGAAGCGGAGAGGTCAACGTGTACCCGTCGAAGGATTCGTACCTGGAAATTATGGCGGGCGAAGCGTCAAAATCGCAGGCGATCGCGCTGCTGCTGGAGCGGCTCGGGCTGGAGCTCCAGCATGCGATGGCTATCGGTGACAATTACAATGACATGGATATGCTGGCCTATGCCGGGCTCGGCGTGGCCATGGGCAATGCGCCGGAGGCGGTGCGCCAGTTCGCGGATGAAATCACCTTGACCCATGATGAGGACGGCCTTGTCTGGAGCCTACGGAAGCATGTGCTGATCCGGCAAAATTAGCTCTGCCGCTTAGCGCTCCTTAGTGCTCAGCGTTTAGTGCCGCTTGCGGATGGCAGCCGCAGGGCAGCCGAGCTCCTCCCGGTATTTGGCGACGGTTCGGCGGGCTATCTGTACGCCCTGAAGGCCCAGCAGATCGGCGATCCTCTGATCCGACAACGGCTGGCGCTTGTTCTCCTCCCCGATCATTCGGCCGATTGCCGCGCGGATGCTCTCTCCGGAGACGGCCTCGCCGCCGGAGGGCAGCGGGACGGAGAAGAATTGCTTCAGCTCGAACACGCCCAGCGGAGTTCGCAAGTATTTGCCGTTCACCGTCCGGCTGATGGTCGATTCGTGAACGCCCAGCTCGGCGGCAAGCTCCTTCTGGCTGAGCGGCCGGAGCGCCTGCAGGCCATGCGCCAGGCATTCGCTCTGACACTTGACGATGCGCCCGGCCACCCGCAGCAGCGTCGCCCGGCGCTGCTCCAGCTGGCGCAGCAGCAAGCTGGCGGCCGCGTATCTGCCCTGCAGATAGTTCCGGGTATCCTCCGGCTGCGCCGCGTCGTCGATCATCGCCCTGTACGTCGGATGGAGCGACACCCGGGGCTCGGTCTGCCCGTTCAGCCGCACCCGGAAGCCGCCTTCCGGCCCCTCCGGCTCCGCGATCAGATCGGGGATGATTCCCAGCTCCCGGGAGGAGCCGTAGATCAAGCCGGGAGCGGGATGCAGGCTGCGGATCAGCTCTGAAGCCCGCCGGATTTCAGCCAGCGGAACACGCAGCTTCTCGGCCAGCCGGGGCAGCCGGTTGGCGGCAAGGTCCTCCAGGTGGCCGCAGACGATATCGAGCACCAGCTGGTCGGAGCTGCCGGCCCGCTCCAGCTGCAGGCGCAGGCATTCGCCCAGGCTGCGCGCACCCACTCCGGCGGGCTCCAGGCTCTGAATCAGGCAGAGCGCGTCCTCCACCTCCTCCGGGCCAACGCCGAGCAGCCCGGCGGCCTCGCCTGGCTCGATCTGAAGATAGCCGCGCTCATCCAGGTTGCCAGCAAGATAGCTGGCAATCCGCCGCTCCCGCTCCGGGAGCCCGCGAATGAGGCCGAGCTGGGCTTCCAGGCCCTCGTAGATTCCGCCCGGACCGGCGGCCAGCCAATCTCCGGAGAAGGAGGAGGCGCTGTGCGAGCCGGCGGAAGGCTTCGAACCGGCATACACGGCATCCGGAGCCTCCTCCAGCTCCAGCAGCGGGTTCTCGCCGGCCTCCCGGCGCACATGGTCCAATAGCTCCCCGGCCGAGAATTGCAGCAGCTGAACGGCCTGCCGCAGCTCCGGCGTCATAACCAGTCTTCCCTTTTGCTGCTGTTTGAAATCAAGCTGCATCATGCCGCAGTCCCCCCTTGATCCATTTCCGAAAAATGAGCCTTCATTATAAAGATACCCTGCATGGCTCCAAGAAGTAAACGCACTTTTTGGTTACGTTTCTGCAGGGCTATGCTATATACTTGAACCAAAAAGCAAAATGGCTCAGGCAATGGGGGAATAGGTAATGAAGCGAATTGATACGATCCTGCAGCGGATTACAGAACGGACGGCGGCGCTCAGCGAGCAGGAGATGCTTGCCGGAGGCGGGATCACGGCTGCGGACATCGCCGAGAGCGAGAAGATGCTGCGCAACAACGTGAGCAAGGAGCTGAACGATCTGCTGCGGGCTGATCTGATTATCAAGATCAAGAGCCGCCCGGTCCGCTTTTTGCATAAGGAGACGGTGGAGCGCGCGTTTCGGGTGCAGTTTGCCGAACGCCGGATTGAGGTGGCGAGTCTGGAGGAGATGCTGCGTTCCGACCGGCAGGGGGACCCTTTTCAGTCACTGATCGGATTCAAGGACAGCATGCGCAACCAGACGGAGCAGGGCAAGGCGGCGATCTTATATCCGCCGCGGGGGCTGCATACGCTGATTGTGGGCCAGACCGGCGTCGGCAAGACGCTGTTCGCCCGGCTGATGTTCAATTACGGCAAGCATATGCGGCGGTTCTCGGACAGCTCTCCGTTCATCGTGTTCAATTGTGCGGATTATTACAACAATCCCCAGCTGCTGCTCTCCCATATATTCGGCCATGTCAAAGGCGCGTTCACCGGGGCCGATGCGGAGAAGAAGGGACTCGTGGAGAAGGCGGACGGCGGCATTCTGTTCCTGGACGAGATTCATCGTCTTCCGCCGGAGGGGCAGGAGATGATCTTCTACTTCATGGATACCGGTACGTTCAACAAGCTGGGCGAGACCGAGCGCGGCCGGAGCGCCAAGGTGCTGCTGGTGGCGGCGACAACCGAGGACCCCGGCTCGTCCATGCTGAAGACGTTCATTCGGCGTATTCCGATCACCATCAATATTCCCCCGTTTCAGGAGCGGACGCCTGCGGAGCAGGTGGAGATTCTGAAGCATCTGCTGGAGAATGAGGCGCTGCGCGTCGACAAGCCGATTCGTGTGGAGCCGGAGGTCGTCAAGGCGCTGCTGGGCAGCGTCACCTATGGCAATATCGGGCAGCTCAAGTCCAACATCCAGCTGGTCTGCGCCAAGGCTTTTCTGGACAGCATGCGGGAGCAGCGTACCGAGCTGGAGCTTGACTTCAAGACGCTGCCAGGCCAGCTCCGGGAGGGGCTGTTCAATCTGGGGCGCAACCGCCGGGAGAACGAGGAATTTCTCTCGCTCGCGGCGCAGCTCTACATTACGCCGCAGGGCTGCCGGGCAACCGAGGCCGAGGAGGGGCTGGAGCCTCCGTTCAATCTTTACAAGCTGATCGAGGACAAGATCGGTCTGCTGAAGGACGAGGGACTGGACGACAGCTATATCAACCGCTTCATTACGACCGATGTGAATATTCATATCAAAAGCTTCTATAACCGCTTCTACAACCTCAGAGGCAGCCGCCAGCGCATCCTTAAGGTGGTCGATGCCGAGGTTCTGGAATTTGCGGAACAGACCCGCAGCCGGGCCGAGGAAGAGCTGAAGCGCGGGTACAGCGAGCGATTCGTCTATGCCTTCAGCCTGCATCTGGGCGCGTTCCTCAAGCGGATGAGGGATAATAAATACGAGGGCAAGCCGGCCTACGAGCCGATGGGCGAGCAGGATGCGGAGTACCGGGTGGCGCTCCGGATCAAGGAGATGATCGAGGACCGCTTCGGCATCCAGGTGCCGGAGGCGGAGGTGACTTATGTCGCGATTCTGCTGAAGACAGCCAGAGACGAGCAGAGCGGCAAGGTAGGCATTATTGTGGCGGCCCACGGCAACAGCACGGCCAGCAGCATTGTCGGCGTCGTGGAGGGACTGCTCGGAAGCTGCAATCTGTGCGCGGTGGATATGCCGCTTGATGTCAGCCCTAGAGAGATGCTGGAGAACATGATGGACAAGGCGAAGGAGCTGGACAGCGGGCGGGGGATTCTGCTCTTGGTCGATATGGGCTCGCTGCTTAATTTCGGAGAGGCGATCTCTGAACGGCTCGGCGTTCAAGTTCGGACGATCGACATGGTCTCCACGCCGCTTGTGCTGGAGGCGGGGCGCAAGGCGTGGATTCTGGATATGGAGCTGGAGGAGATCTACCGGTCGCTGAAGGAATTCGGGGGTTACCAGAGAAGCGGGGAGAACAGCGGCGACAGCTTGGGCAATGAGGTGATTGTGACCGTCTGCTCCTCCGGGAAGGGGGCGGCCATCAAGATCAAGGAGTTCGTGGAGCGAATCGTTCTGGGTCTGACGAACCGGAAGATGCGGGTCGTTCCGTCCGGAGTCAGAGAGCTGGACCGGGTCGTCCGGGACCTTGGCGCCAAGCATAATCTGCTTGCCGTGATCGGGGTGAAGCGGCCGTCCGATCGTTCGATTCCGTTCATTTCGCTGGAGGAACTGCTGGAGGCCGAGGGAGAGGAGAGAATCCGCGGACTGCTTCAGGGGCAGAGACTGACGATGGTGGACTCCGGTCAACAGGTGACGCTGCGCGATCTGTGCGAGAACAGCCTGAAGGAGTTCCTGACGTATCTGAATCCGAACAAGGTGCTGGGGAGCCTGCTGAAATTTGCCGAAGAGTTGGAGAGCCGGCTGGACATTGTGCTGGAGTATGCTTACAAGGTGCAGTTGATTGTGCATACCGCCCACGCTCTGGAGCGGATGGTGATTGGTGACGGCCTCATCTACGGCGGGGACCCGCAGGAGTTGGATGAACAGCTTCGGAAGGTTGTGGAGGAAGCTTGCGCTCAGCTTAGCGGAGGGCTTCAGGCAGAGCTGACGCCCGACGAGCGCTACTACATCTGCGAATTGCTGCGCATTGTATATGAACAGAAGAGCCCTCGGGGTTCATCTGTATAAAAGCGGTTACATTGTGTATGAAATCCCGCTTGCCGAGTCCGCTGGTCCGGCCTGCCAAGCGAATTTGGTCCGCGAAAATCCCTGCTTCGGCGGGGATTTTTATTTTTTTTATAGATTTCAGCGCAAAGATACGGAAGTTGGCACGGAAATTGCATCTTAAGTTAGGCGAGTGCAATTCAAGGGGGTGAAGACAGAATGATTGGAATTATTGTAGCTGCACATGGACAGTACGCCAAGGAGCTGCTGAGATCGACCTCTGTAGTGTTCGGAGAGCTTCATAATGTGGCAGCGGTTACGTTCGAGCCGGGAGAGAGTGTGAGCGGGCTGCACCAGAAGCTCAAGGAAGCGATGGATACGCTGGAATGGAGCGATGGTGTGCTGTTCCTTGTTGATTTATTTGGAGGAAGCCCTTACAATGCTGCGAGCCGGATTGCGGCGGAAACTGAGAACGCGGATATCGTCTCCGGCGTCAATCTGCCGATGCTGGTGGATGTGCTGGTGGGACGTGAGAGCGAGCCGCTCAGCAGATTGGGCGAGCTGGCAATCGCCGCCGGCCAGAATTCGATGAAGTCGTTTCGCAGCTGTAAAACAGAGTTAGCCGAGGAGGAACTGTAATTATGGAAATTTCATTCGTGCGCATAGACGACCGTCTCATTCACGGACAGGTGGCCACGGTCTGGGTCAAGGAGACGGGCTGCAACAAAATTATTGCGGTCAGCGACGAGGTTGCCGTCGATACGCTGCGCAAGACGCTGCTGCTCCAGGTATCGCCGCCGGGCGTCAAGGCCTACGTCGTCACCATCGACAAGGCGATTGAAGCGTACAACAATCCGAAATACGCGGATTTCAAGACGCTGTTTCTGTTCACGAATCCGACCGATGTCGTTCGCGTCGTGGAAGGCGGAGTCCCGTTCAAGTCGGTTAATGTCGGAGGCATGTGCTACAAAGAGGGCAAGACACAGATTACCGGAGCCGTCTCGGTGGATCGTCAGGACGTCACATCCTTCCGCAGATTGAACGAGCTGGGCATTGAGCTGGAGATTCGCAAGGTGGCCAGCGAGCCCAAGGTTGACCTGATGTCCAAGATTCAGAATTTATAGAGGAGGTATTCGCGCATGAGTACTATGGAGATTGTACTGGTTACGCTGATCGCCGCGATCTGCGGGATGGGCAGCGTGCTCGACGAGGGGCAGACCCATCGCCCGCTGGTAGCCTGTACCCTGGTCGGGCTCGCGCTCGGCGATCTGAAGACCGGCATCATTCTTGGCGGAACGCTGGAGCTACTGGCACTTGGCTGGATGAACGTCGGTGCCTCCATGGCGCCTGATGCCGCGCTGGCCAGCGTCGTATCCACGATTCTGGTTATCGTCGGCCATCAGTCGATCGGAGCGGGGATTGCCGTTGCGATTCCGATTGCGGCCGCCGGGCAGGTACTGACTATTTTCGTCCGGACGATCACGGTATTCTTCCAGCATTTGGCGGATAAATATGCGGAGTCAGCCAATTTCAGGGGAATCGAGTTCTGTCATTTCATTGCCCTGCTGCTTCAAGGGCTGCGGGTTGCCATACCGGCCGTTCTGGTGGCGATGGCGGCGGAGACGGGTCTGGTGACGGATATGCTGAACGCCATTCCCGAAGTCGTAACGCGCGGCTTGCAGATTGCCGGCGGCTTCATCGTTGTAGTCGGTTATGCGATGGTAATCAACATGATGTCGGCCAAATATCTCATGCCCTTCTTCTTCCTGGGCTTTGTTGTTGCCGCTTTCACCGGTATTAACCTGGTCGGCTTCGGCGTTGTGGGCGCGGTGCTCGCCATCTTGTACATCCAGTTGAATCCCAAGTACGGGGCACGGACCGCAGGGGCGGAAGAGATCGACGAGCTGTAATCCCTGAAGAAGAAAGGAAGAGGAATATGGACGAGAAAAAAATTACCAAACAGGACATCAAACAGATGTTTGTCCGCTCCTGGTTCTTGCTGGGCTCCTTCAATTTCGAGCGTATGCAGTCCATCGGCTTCTGCGTCACGCTCATCCCGGCTATCAAGCGGCTGTACAGCCGCAAGGAAGAGCAGAGAGACGCGCTGAAGCGCCACCTGGAGTTTTTCAATACGCAGCCGTTCATCTCGGCCCCGATCATGGGGGTAACCGCTGCCATGGAAGAGCAGAAGGCCAACGGCCAGCCGATCAGCGATGCGACAATCAGCGGTGTGAAGGTAGGTCTGATGGGTCCGCTCGCCGGGGTTGGCGATCCGATCTACTGGGGAACGCTGCGGCCGGTGCTGGCGGCGCTCGGCGCCTCCATCGCCCTGACCGGAAGTATTGTCGGTCCGCTGCTGTTCTTCCTGCTCTTCAATGTCGCACGGTTGGCGACGAAGTGGTACGGCCTGAAATACGGCTATGAAAAAGGCACGGAGATCGTCGCCGACATGTCGGGCAACCGGCTGCGCAAGTTGACGGAATCCGCCTCCATTCTCGGACTCTTCGTAATGGGCGCTCTGGTATCGAAATGGACCAGCATCAACGTGCCTCTCGTCGTCTCCAAATATACGAACGGCGATGGCAAGGAGATCATCACTACGGTGCAGATGATTCTGGATCAGCTCATGCCGGGCCTGCTCCCGCTGCTGCTGACCTTCCTCTGCATGAGGCTGCTGAAGAAGAAGGTCAACGCCATCGCCCTGATCTTTGCCCTGTTCGCCGTCGGCATTATCGGATACGCGCTTGGCGTGCTGGCGTAGAGGCTTCGCTGCCAGAGAAGGCTTTCGCAGGATGCGGCAATTATAACACGGGGACCATACGTACAGATGCAACCGTGGAGAAGATCCGGGAGCTTTGCATCCGTCATAAATTCCGATATGGTTACCGGAAAATCACCGCACTCCTTCAGGCAGAGCAACGCATCAATCACAAACGGGTTCAGCGGATCATGCAGCGTGAGGGACTGCAGTGCCGGGTGAGGATGAAGAGGCGAAAGACCACGGGGCAACCCGCCCAACCTGCGGAACATCTGCTAAAACGGCAATTCCATGCAGCGGCTCCCTTACAGAAACTGATCACTGACATTACGTATTTGCCGTTTGGTGGCAAGATGCTGTACCCTTCAAGGCTGCTGTACCCTTCAAGTATTTTGGATCTGTACAACGGAGAGATTGTCGCTTACAGTATAGCGGATAAGCAGGATACGTCCTTGGTTTTGGATACGCTGAATCAACTTCCAGCGCGAACAAATATGCTGCTCCATAGTGACCAGGGCAGTGTGTATACGTCTCAGGCGTACCAGGCTGTAATTAAGGGGAAGGGCATTACCATTAGCATGTCCCGCAAGGGAACGCCTGCTGATAATGCCCCCACCCTCATCGTTTCATTCCACGCTAAAGTCTGAAACGTTCTACCTCGATGATCTGACCTGTACAACGACGGCAATCGTTGAACAGACCGTTCGAGACTACATTACTTACCTGATCTTTAATGGGTAAAGGCTGTACTTGTTGGATAATGGGAGCCGGATGAATCGAGAGATTCACGTCCGGTTCTGAGAGAGCCTGAGGGTGAGATTCCCTCGGGCTACTTGCCCTTGCAAGCCTTCTATTGCTTCAACAGTACAGCATATTTTTCCTGTTCGAGGGGAATGAATGTTTGGTTTAGGAAAGCAATTTTGGATACGTCTTTTACTGAGAGCCTCAGCAATATTCAGCTTAGCTTGAACAACGCGTCTGTTCGTTAAATGGGGTAGGCGTAGTTTTTTTGTTATTGGAAATCTGGTTCATTTTGAGGAGAGAGGAAATTTTCAGAAGAGTGTGATAGTCTTGCAACTAGTAAGCAAGTTCAAGTCGCCCTAACAGCAAAAATCACTGGGAAGGAGAATGACATTGTCTCCACGCAATATTGAAAGAGATCGGCAGGTAAGGGAGGAGCGCAGGCGTCAGATCATGGGAGCGGCGCTCACTATGTTCACAAGAAAGGGGATCACAGCCTGCAAAATGAGCGATATCGCCAAAGAGGCGGGGTTGAGCCATGGACATGTGTACAACCATTTTGCCTCCAAGGAGGAACTGCTTAAATGCATCGTGTTCGAATCACAAAACCTCTATACCATAATTCTGCAGGAGATGAGGCAGGTCGAGGGTAGCGTTCCCGACAAGCTGCTATGGATGAGTAAGGCCTATCTGTCGGATCAGCGATCCGATAAGCCCTATTGGGTTATTCTACAGGCACAGGCCACCGATTTGTTGTCGGCTGACGCCAAGGCGTTTATTCAGCAAAAAATGTTCGAGAATCTGCAGCTCCTGACTGCCGTCATTAAAGAGGGACAGGAGGAAGGGACCGTGATTGAGGGAGATCCCCAGGAGATTGCGGTTATGATCACCACGCTGCTCGGGTCCGTTAGTCTATGGGAAATTCGCGGATTCAAACAGTCTTGGGAAGTTTCAGTGAAATATATTCAGAATTTGATCCAAAAACATTAAATCATATTATTCCAATATGATATTGACGAGATAATTCACGGACAGTATAATAAGTCCATGCTAACAGAATGATTTAAAAGTCATTCTGTGTAAGACTTACGAAAAGCATCGATATTGAAATGATTTGATCCACCGGACCAGCCGGAGATCGCAGCCCGTCAGCCACTGCATGTCAGCGTACTTTACTGCCGATGCAGGTGTGTCTGCTCAGAGGGCTTCGGCTCGGGCTGTTTGTTTTCTACTTGGAAATAGAAAGGAGAGGACGATATGCCTAAGACAGGATTCAAGAAATTAATTGTTATCGCAGCATTGGCCATATTCATCATCGGCGGCTTCGGTATTTGGAAATGGAAGGATACCGGAAGCGCCCAATCGGACAAGAAGCCTGTCACCGTTAACGTCGCAATCAATGCAGGTCTTAATGTTTTGCTGCTGATCAAGGAGCAAGGATTATTGGACGAAGCACTCCGCAAGTATAACGCTCATGTGGAATGGAGTGAATTCTCCAGCGGCCCGCCTTTGTTGGAAGGGCTGACCGCCAAACGGGTGGACTTCTCTTTTCTTGGAGACGGAGCTGCTCTGCAAGGACAGGGAGCTGGGCTGGATTTCGCGAATATCGGACTGATTACCGAGGGAACGCAGATCAATTCCATTCTGGTTCGGCCGGAATCTGGCTTACAGACGCCGGAAGAACTCAAAGGTAAGAAGCTTGGAGTGGCAAAAGGGACAACGAGTCATGTGTATCTGGACAAATTCCTGAAGCAATATGGTCTTGAGGAATCGGATTTGGAGATCATCAACCTTCAGATTGCGGACGCAGTATCCGCTTTTCAAAGCGGCCAGGTGGATGCCATTGCAACCATCGATCCGTACACCACCCAGCTTGTCGCCCAACATAAAGGGATTGAGCTGAAGCCTAAAGAGGAGATTGATGCTCCCGTTACATTAATAGCCAGAAGCGATTTCGCTAAAGCCCACCCGGAGATTGTGACGGAAATTCTGAAGGTATATAAGACAGCAACCCAATGGCAGAGCAGCCATATTGACGAAGCGGCCGATACCTATGCGAAATTGAAAGGTCTCGATCCGGGGATTGTAAAAGTGTTGATCAATAAGCAGGCATCGGGACTTTCGCCTATCAGTGCAGATATTATCGAGACTCAGCAGGAGTCGGCCGATTTTCTGTATCAATCCGGTTTCCTGAAAAAGAAAATCCAATATAAAGACTACGTGGACAATACCTACGTGGAAGCTGTGAGCAAGCAGTAATAGCACTGCGAACCGGAGGAGAAGGGCAGGAAAGCCGATGGAAGATTTTCTAAGCATACAAGGGGTTGGCAAGACCTTTGTATCCAATGAAGGACGCACACGGGTGCTGGAGCATGTCAATCTGGAGGTGGCGAAAGGAGAATTTATTTCCATTATAGGCCCCAGTGGCTGCGGAAAGAGCACCTTGCTCAAGATCGTCGCCGGACTGGATACGGAGATCGAAGGAAATGTACTGCTGGAGCAGCAGCATGTAGATCGTCCCTCCAAAACCAGAGGATTCATATTTCAAGAGCACCGTCTGTTTCCTTGGCTGACCGTCGAGGAGAATATCGCAGCAGATCTTTCTTTAGCAGATACAGAAGTGCGGCAAAGAGTGAATGAGCTGATCCACCTCGTCAAGCTGGAAGGGTTCCAGCGTTCATATCCCAAGGAATTGTCAGGCGGCATGTCACAGCGGGTAGCCATTGCCCGAAGTCTCCTGCGCAATCCCAAGGTTCTTCTGTTGGACGAGCCCTTCGGAGCACTGGATGCCTTTACCCGCACCCATATGCAGGATGCGCTTCTGGATATATGGCGCCACAATGAGACCACCATGCTTTTTGTCACCCATGATATTGATGAGGCCGTATTTCTTGCTACGCGGATTGTTGTGCTGGAACCCAGACCCGGACGGATCAGGGAAGTGCTGCATGTAGATCTTCCATACCCTCGCGAACGTCTGAGCCCATCCTTCCAGGAGCTTCGGCAGCTGGTGCTGCGGACTCTCAATAATGACTACAAGGAAGAGGAATGCTGGAGCATCTAATCCGGCTGCCTAAGGAGTTGACTCATATGAGTGTTAAAGCGGAGACAACCGTCGTCGGCGAGACCTCCATTTCCCAAGCCGCTACGAAACAGGAGACAGTTAAAATTCTGCTAACAACGAAAATATGGAGGGGAGGACTTCTTCCCGTCGGTATTCTGGTGTTGTGGCAAGGATTCAGCATGCTGGGGTGGGCGGACCCGGCTCTTTTTCCGGCACCTTCGTCCATTGTAGCGGAATTATACCAACTTCTGCTGTCCGGTGAATTGATTGACAATCTGGAGATTAGCATGGCGAGAGCGCTTGGCGGATTTCTCCTGGGGGGGACAGCCGGACTTGCCCTAGGGTTATTTGTCGGCATGCATCAACGCGCGGAAGAATATATCGATCCTACCGTACAGATGTTGAGAACCATTCCATTGCTCGCGATCACACCGTTATTCATCTTATGGTTCGGATTCGGCGAACTATCCAAAGTGCTGCTCATTGCGATGGGCGCATTCTTTCCGCTATATGTGAATTCATTTCTGGGCGTGCGGAATGTGGATGCGAAGCTGTTCGATGTAGCCAAGGTGCTGGAATTCAGCCAATCCAAGCTCATTCGCAAGCTGCTGCTGCCGGCGGCGATGCCTAATATTCTTTTGGGACTGCGCCTGTCCCTAAGCATCTCATGGATGGTACTGGTGGTGGCGGAATTGATGGGCGCTGACAGAGGTGTCGGCTATTTGATTCAAGATGCCCGTTCCTTTATGCGGACAGAGGTTGTATTTATCGGTATCCTTCTATTTGCAGCAGTGGGCAAAATCACCGATTCCCTGGTTCGCCTTCTGGAGGCCAGGCTGTTGAAATGGCAGGACAGCTTCAAAGGGTAAGGTCTTGACGCATAAACTTAGAAACCAACCCAATTTAATTAAGGAGTGAAGAAGAATGACATTCATTCAGGAAACGCAACTGGGAGAAGACAAGAACAAAGTAGAAAAGGGAGAGGTAAACTGGGTCCCGGGAAGTGAATCCAAACTGTATCAGCTGGCGGAGGGCCATTATTCGGGAATAAACTTCGGCTTTGGCAATATTGGCTTTGTCATTACCAGTGAGGGCGTTGTGGTGTTTGACTCCACTGTATCTCCGAAAGGAGGAGAAGCGGTTCTGGCTGAAATTCGCAAACTGACCAGCCTTCCAATCCGTTATTTGATCTACACGCATGGTCATGCCGATCATGTGAGCGGAGCCTCCGTATTCAAACGCGAGGGAGCGGTTGTCATCGGTCACCGGAATGTCGTCCGCCGGTTTGACCGTTACACCAAGCTCTGGTCCCATCACATGGCCATTAACGGACTTCAGTTCAGGAAGAACTTGTTCACACAGGAACCGGACTTCGTTTATCCGGACATTACTTACGATCAGGAGTACACCTTCGAGCTGGGAGGAAAAACCTTCCGCCTGGTTCATGGAAAAGGAGAGACCGACGACGCTACGGTAACCTATGTACCGGAAGACGGCGTCGTGTATGTGGGCGATTTCATAATCTGGACCTTTCCGAATATCGGGAATCCAAATAAGGTCATTCGTTATGAAAAGGAATGGTATCAGACGCTGGAGCGGGTGCAATCCTGGAACCCTAAGGCAATTGCGACCGGCCATGGCCCGGCGCTTCTGGAGCCAGAACAGATTCAAGGAGCTCTGTCTCACAATATCGAGGCACTGAAGCTGCTTCATGAGCGCACCATAGAATACATTAACAATGGAGCGCCCGAGGAACGGGCGGTTGCCGAAATTGAGCTGCCGGAGCATCTGCTGAACAGCCCCTTCCTGGCGCAAGTTTATGGAACTCGGGAATTCGTCATCCGCGGCATCTATCGCCGGTACACCGGCTGGTATAACGGCAATCCCACTCATTTGGCACCGGCGCCGACGGAAGATGTGCGGAAAGAGATTGCAGGGTTGATTGGAAATACAAGATCTGTTCTCGACCGAGCCAAGGAGTTGAAGGCCAACGGCCAGACTCAATTGTCTCTCCACCTGATAGACCTGGTGATCGGTGAGCCGGAGCTGGAGAAGGAAGCTGTCCAATTTAAAAAGGCGGCGCTGCTCGAACTGGCTGATGAATCACGAAATCTCTTTTATCATAATTTCTATAAAGTAAGTGCAGAAGAATTAGAAATTGATTAATCTTCATCATAGTAAAAGAACCTCAGGTGATTCGCCTGAGGTTCTTTGCTGGTACGCCCAGCATGGGCGTCATCTCTAGGGTGAAAGTCCATGGTGAGAGGACGGGGGCTTACCGCCTCCTCCTACTCGATTTCGTATTCAGAGCGCCATGGGAGTGCAGTTCGAATACTGCTGTGGTTGCGGCAATTATGTGGACAATTGCAGAATTTAGGGGATTCTTCCGCTCGATCACTTGCCAGATTGGGATTCAATCGGAGATAATATTGAGAATAATTCTCACTGTTAATGATTTTGTCTGATTTGACCGTAAGTTTCTCAAGAACGGACGGAGGGAGTGGAGAACGGATGGATTTTGTCATCGAAGATATGATTGAGGAGTATGACCGCCGGCCGGTCGCCATTCTGCCGACGCTGTACCGCCGGCAGCCGACCGGCTATGTGGAGCCGGGCTATTGGACGAATGTCTCCGCCTTTCTGTTTCCGATGAGGGGTGAGGGGGTTTTTGCTCTGGATGGGCGATCGTTCTCTTTTCGACCCGGTATCGTGCTGCACGGTTGTCCCGGCAAATGGCTGACCTCGCGCAACTGCGGAGATCAGCCGCTTGAGTTCTACGCCATGTACTACAACTATCCCGACAAAAGCGAGGGGTATATGCATAGGGTCTTCGAAATGGAAATCGGCATTAATCCCGTAATTCTGTCCCATCTGGAGCTGCTTGCACAGGCAACCGGCCGGCCGGACAGCCGATCCCGCTTTCAAGCCAAGGCGCTGTTCTATTCCGTGCTGTCGGAGTTGTTCAACACGGCGGACCGGGCGATAAAGAACGAGACGCAGGCAATGATGGAGGATGCCAGAGCTTATATTGAATTTCATTACATGAAGCCTCACACGCTTTTTGACCTTGCGGGCCGATTCGGCATGAGCCCGAAGTATTTTGGTGAAGTGTTCAAGAAATATGCCGGCCTTGGTCCAATCGACTACGTAATCGAATACCGGATGAAGCAGGCATACAGGATGCTGCTGTCCACCAATTGCACAGTCAAGGATATTGCGCAGGCTGTTGGTTACGCTGATGCCTATTATTTCAGCCGATTGTTCAAAAAACAGTTCAATTTCGCTCCGAGCGAAGTACGGTCACGGCCTGCCGAGCAGGCGACATGACCGATAATTCTCCATCAATATTCCGGGAAATCCTCCATTCAAATCCCTGAGGGCCATATGCTACTATACATTTATATTGAGAATGAAACTCATTATCAAGTGTAGTTCCTATGGACTGCCGGACACCAATAAACACAGGGGGATTGGAATGAAGAAACTGTTCATGTTGATTGTATCGTTGGTGCTGCTGACCACACTGCTCGGCGGCTGCGGGTCGAATGCGTCGGATGGAAAATCGGGAAATGCGGCTGCGGCGACCACAGCTGCAGCCAGTCCTGAAGCGACTCAGAAGGCCGCGTCTTCCGAAGCGCCGTCCTCCGGATTCCCGAGGACGTACACGGATATGGCCGGCCATGAGGTAACGATAGCCGAGAAGCCCAAGCGTGTCGCCGTTGCTTTCTTTCACTTTGTGGAGCCGTGGTTCGCGCTTGGCATAACGCCTGTCGCCGGGGACGGCTCTGATACACTGCTGGGAGGGTTCCTCTCCTTGCAGCCATATGCGGACCAGAAATCGCAGGTTACCGATCTTGGGAGCCCGCTGAATCTGGAGGCGCTGCTGGAAGCGAAGCCTGATCTGATTGTATCCGCGACGCCGTACAATGATGAAATATACGAGCAGCTTAAGGCTATCGCACCGGTAGTCGTCTTGAACAACGAGCTGGATTGGAAGACGCGTCTGCTGGAGTTCTCGAAGCTGGTCGGCGAGGAAGAGAAAGCCCAGGCCAAGATCTCCGAGATTGAATCGCAGATCGGCTCCTCCAGAACAGAACTGGCCGGACTTAAGGATAAGACGGTAGCTTTTCTGGGGCTCAACAACAAGGGCGGCTTTACCGCCTACGGCATCGACCGGTGTGCGGCATTTTACGATACCGGAGCAGGCTTGGGGTTAACCCCGCCTGACGGCTATCCGGCAGTCCACGGTCAGAATAATCAGTTCACAATTGAAGGGATTGTCAAGCTGAATCCGGATTATATCTTCGTGTGGGACGACGCCACGACCGATGCCGACGAGACAGCGCTGGCTCAGCTTAAGGGGAATGCGATCTGGAATACGCTGAGCGCGGTGCAGAACGGCAAAGTGTTCATGCTGGATCGCTCGGCCTTCTCCGGTGGCCCGCTGGGAGTTGAATATGGCGTGAAGAGCGTGGCGGAGGCGATGCTCCGTTAATCCGATGAAGGAAGGATACGGTACTGCCCGGGCCGCCTCTTCGGGCGGCCTGGGCTTCTGGATTACCAATCTGGCGGGCCTGGTCGCACTGGCGGCAGGAATTATGTATTCTGCTGCCAGCGGATCGCTTGGCATCCCGCTGGCGGTTGTAAGGGACGCCGTGCTGCATTATGACCGGACCGACCAGCTGCATCTGGTCGTTATGAATCTGCGTCTGCCCCGGGCGCTGGCGGGTGCCGTTATCGGCACATCCTTCGCCGTCGCGGGAGCCGTCATGCAGGGAATAACCCGCAATCCCCTCGCGGATTCGGGACTCATGGGATTGAATGCAGGAGCGGGCTTCGCGCTCTCCGTCAGCTTCGCTTTTTTCCCGGGAATGGCTTATAGCCAGATCTTGCTGTTCTCTTTCCTTGGCGCAGCCTTCGGGGCGGCGCTGGTCCACGGAATCGCCTCGCTTCATCCGGGCGGGGCGACTCCGCTCCGGCTGGTGCTTGCGGGCGCGGCCGTTACAGCGCTGCTGACGGCACTCAGTCAAGGCATCGCCATCTATTTCAACAAGGCGCAGAATCTGATGTTCTGGCTGTCCGGCGGGACGGCCGGCAGCGACTGGTCGCAGCTCAAGCTTCTATTGCCCCTGTTCGCCGCCTCGCTGTTGGGTGCGCTTCTGCTGTCCCGTTCAATTTCCCTGCTTAATTTAGGCGGTGATGTCGCTCAGGGATTGGGACTGCGTACCGGCATCGTGAAGGCGCTGGCTTCTGTAACGGTTTTGCTGCTCGCCGGGTCTTCAGTATCAATTGTCGGTGCTGTCGGTTTCATCGGCCTCGTCATTCCCCATGCGGCGAGAGCTGTCGCAGGCGCGGATTACCGGCGAATCATTCCGACGTCCGCGATTCTCGGAGCCGTGCTGATGGTCTATGCCGATATTTGCGCCAAGACGTTCAATCCGCCTGCCGAAATCCCGGTGGGTGCGATTGTGTCGCTGATCGGTGTTCCATTTTTTCTGTATCTGGCCCGCAGGGAAAGGGGGCGGAGATAGCCGAATGGATGCTCAATTGCTTAATACATCTTCGAATATTCGCCTTCGCCGCGGTCTGATCGTCTTGGCTGTCCTTGCCGTGCTTCTGCTGCTCTCCATTATCGTCAGCCTGAATACGGGACATATGAAGCTGGCGCCGCTGGATACGTTGCGCACGCTTGCCGGCGGCGGGACGGACAAGGAGAAGCTTGTGCTGTTTCAGTTCAGGCTTCCCCGGATCGTTCTGTCCGTCATGGTGGGCGCGGGGCTGGCGCTGTCCGGTTGTCTGATTCAAGGCGTGTCCCGGAATGCGCTGGCCGACCCCGGCCTGCTAGGCATCAATGCGGGGGCGGGGCTTGTAGTATTACTGTATCTGATGCTTGGCGGAACAACCACCTTGCTGTCCATCTTCACGCTTCCGTTTCTGGCGCTTGCCGGAGGGAGCGCGACGGCGGCTCTGATCTATATGCTGGCCTACAAATACGGTGAGGGCATCAGCACCTTCCGCCTGATTGTCACCGGTGTTGCGCTGCAAGCGGGGATCGGCTCGGCGATGACGGTGCTGGTGCTTAAGCTGGACGAGTCCGAGTTCGATTTTCTCGCCCTCTGGCAGGCGGGCAGCATCTGGGGCTCCAACTGGCATTATGTGCTGGCTCTGCTTCCGTGGCTGCTTGCAGTGATCCCGTATGTAATGTTGAAGGCGCGCTCCCTGGACGTGCTGAATCTTGGCGACGACCGGGCTGGCGGGCTCGGCCTGTCCGTTGAGCGGGAGCGGCGAAAGCTGCTGGCAGCTGCGGTAGCTCTTGCGGCTTCCTGCGTGTCCGTGAGCGGAAGCATTAGCTTCGTCGGGCTGATTGCGCCTCATCTGGCGCGCCGACTGGTCGGAGGGAGGCATGCGCTGCTGCTGCCGGCCAGCCTGCTGGCCGGGGCGCTGCTCGTATCCGTAGCGGATATGGTGGGACGCGTATTCATGCACCCCGACGAAATCCCGACCGGCCTTGTGGTCGCGGTTATCGGCGCGCCGTACTTTTTGTACTTGCTGACGAAGACTGATCGCTGATATTTGATCATATGCAAGCCTTTGCCGTCAGGCGGTGAAGGGCGAAGGAGGGAGCGACATCGAGAATGAAGCTGCGCTTGCAGGGCAGTCCTTTGGTATAGCGGGCGCCCGTCAATTCGCATTGGAGGGAGAGGACGGGAGACGTTGGCGGATCATGACCTGGGCGCCGGATACAGAGCCGCCGGACGGCGGCTTTCCAGTCCTCTATGTGCTGGATGCCAATGCGGTGTTCGCCACCGTCGTGGAGATGGTCCGGTTTCAGTGCAGAGGCAAGGACCCGCTGATTCCGGTGGCGGTAATCGGTATCGGATATGAGACGGATTTCCCGCTTGATGCAGCTCGCCGTTATTACGACTACACGGTCTATGCATCTCCGGATGAGCTGCCGCGAACGAAGGAGCCCCGGCAATGGCCAGAGAATGGCGGTGCGGATGCTTTTCTCGCCTTCCTGGAATCGGAGGTTAAACCGTTCGCAGCCCGGCAATTCCCGGTTCATCCGCAGCGTCAGGCGCTGTTTGGCCATTCCTTGGGCGGCTTTCTGGCTCTATATGCCTTCTTGTCGAGACGAGAGGCCTTTCAAGTCTATGGCGCCTGCAGCCCGTCAGTCTGGTGGAAGGATGATTATTTGCTAAAATGGGCGCTCAGGCTGGAAGCCGAGCAGGAGAAAGAGGCGAATGGGGTGGAGACAATGGGGCTGCTGTTGGCGGTAGGCACCAAGGAGCTGCCCGATATGATTGAGGGGGCAAGGCGGATGCATGACCATTTAGCGGCTGCCATGCTTCCGGGCCTGGTTCTTCGCTTCCGCGAGCTGGAAGGAGAGGCGCACTGTTCGGCCGTATTCCCGGCGCTTGGAACATGGTATCGCTTCGCCTCCGGCATGTGGGGGTACCCGGGGGACTTCTGATGTCACTCTGCAGATGCGCTGTGATTTTGCTGCAACACCTCCGCTATGCGAACTCTGCGGAGGTGCTGTGACTATGCTGCAGAACCGCTATGTGAACTTAAATGTTGAAAGCAGGCTGTTCTTCCATAATGTCGGGGTTATGCAGATAGTAACCGTTTCGCTCGGCAGTCTGCCCAGGAATCCGGTGAGTATGGCGGCAAGCGGCGAATATATGGAGCAGCAGTGAGACCAGCTGTACGGTGTCAATGGAAACATGACGCAGTACGGCTTTTTTGCGTCCAGATTATCCGTGATCAAACGGTATCCGGTTCCTTATCGGAATTGTCGGTTGGTTCAGGGGTTAAAATGACATCAAGCGTGTTGACAGTTCTGCGGAACGAGAGTATATTAAACGATGAATTAAACAATGTTTAAATCAATGCTTAAATTGGCATGGCTAAGGAGGAGAACATGAAATAGTATGGCTAAGGGAGAAGAATCGGCGGTGTCTGGCGACAAAGCAACAAAACAGCAAATTCTTGACGCCACGATCGCATTGATCCGCGAGGAAGGAATTGCGAACCTGACAATGCGGCGGATCGCCGCCAAAGCGGGCAGCAATCTGGCGCTGGTCAATTACCACTACCACTCCAAGGATAACCTGTTGGAAGAAGCTACGCGCGTGCTGATTTCCGGTTTCGACGACGCATTTGGCGCGCTGGAGGACGAGAGCCTGCCGCCAAGAGAGCGGCTGCTGCGTTTTTTCAAGGCCTATGTCGGCTATCTCCGTCAGTATCCGGGACTCGCGAAGCAGATGGTGGACCAGAGCGGAAACATCCTGCGTTCCATTCATAAGTATTCCCAATACAGCAAGACGATTAAGAGAAAAAAAATGCTGGAGACACTAAGCGGCATCAGTGGCGTGACCGACGAGAAGCGGCTGCAGCTGATGATGGTACAGCTCCAGGGAGCTGTGCTGATTCCGATTGTCATGTACCCCTGCGGAAGAGACGAGGAGGCGGAAGTGGAGTCGCCGTTCCAGAATCTCCCGTCGGTCGACGAACAGATTGAGAATCTGTTTGACCATTATTTTTACCGGTATGACCGGGGTGCCTCGCAGCATTAATAATTAAGTAGTGGAGATGAAAAAATGAAACCTACTGCACAAGGCGCCGCGGCCGCCGAAGAGAGCTTTTCGCTGAAAGCCATTATTCCGCCGCTGCTGGCAATTATCGTCGGCATGATTATGGTTATTCTGGACAGCACTGTTGTCAATGTGGCTATCCCCGCTCTGGTGGATTATTTCGATACGAGCCTCAAAACCGTTCAATGGACGATTACAGGATATACACTCGCCTTGTCTGCCGTTATACCTCTGGCCGGCTGGATGAGCGACCGCTTCGGCGCCCGGCGGGTGTTCCTGAGCACCATCATTATGTTCGTCATCGGCTCTGTGCTGTGCTCCGTCTCTCAGAGCTCAACGCAGCTGATTATCTTCCGGATTATTCAGGGTCTTGGCGGGGGGATGGTCGCCCCGATCGGTATGGCGATGGTATTCCGGCTGGCACCGCCCGAGCGCAGAGGCTCGATTATGGGCATGCTCGGAATTCCGATGCTGCTGGCGCCAGCGCTGGGGCCGGTGCTGTCGGGCTGGCTGATCGAGTATGCAAGCTGGCACTGGATCTTCCTGATCAATCTGCCGATCGGCATTCTGGCCGTCGTGCTCGGCTTCAAATATTTGCCGGTTACCGAGCGGCATGAGACGCCGCATCTGGATTTGCTGGGCATGATCCTCGCTCCGATCGCGTTTGCGATGCTGGCTTACGGCGTCAACGAAGGGGGCACGGATGGCTGGTCAACGACAGCCGCCATCACGGGCCTTGTCGTCGGCGGGGTAGCGCTGCTGCTCTTTATCGTGGTCGAACTGATGCAGAAAAATCCGCTGCTGGAGCTTCGCGTCTTCGGCTCCTCGCATTTCACCAGAGGCATTCTGCTGGCCTGGATTACACAGGCTGCCCTGTTCGGCTCCATGCTGTTCGTGCCGCTGTATTTGCAGCAGGTGCGAAGCTATACGCCGCTTGAGACCGGACTTATCCTTCTGCCGCAGGCGCTGGCTTCGGGCATCGGGATGCCGCTCGGCGGTAGATTGTTCGACAAAATCGGTGCACGGCCGCTGGCTTTTGTCGGACTGATCATCATTTCTGGAGGACTGTTTCTGCTGTCGGGAATTACGGTCGATACCAGTCTGCCGCATATTATGCTGTGTCTGGGCATGATGGGGCTCGGAATGGGCCTGACGATGATGCCGGTTAACACCCATGTGTTGAACTCGGCTCCACGCCATCTGGTCGGTCGCGTTACACCGCTGACGACGGCGGCGCAGCAAGTGGTAGTCTCGTTCGCCGTTGCGGGGATGACTGGCTATCTGACTTCGCGGATTACCGAGCATATGGCGGAGGCCGGCAAGGGCGGCAACCCTCTGGCTGCTGCGTCGCAGGGCTTCGACGATGTGTTCTTCTTCACGGCTTGCATCGCCGTGGCCGGCGTTCTGTTCAGCCTGTTCCTGCGCAAGCCCGCCTCTGACGGCGGGAACTCCGGGAAGAAAGCCGCTCCTGCTCCCGAAGCTGCTTCGATGATCGGACATTAATTGCACGAAGAGCATGTGTACGAAAAATGCCTTGCAACTGGCTGCCGAGAATTCTCGGCAGCTTTTTTGTGCCTGTGAGTGCGGTATTGGAGCATAACAACAATCGGAAGCCAACAATCGTAAGCCAACAGCAGATGCCTTCCCGAACCGGTAATCCGGTCTCGAGGGAAGGCCTTTTGATGATGCACAGGGTGTTAAAAAATGAGAGTCCAAGGTCAGGGTGATTCGGCACAGGGCTCTCCGCCCAGCTTGACCCTCAAGTTTGCGCCTCAAGCCTACACCTCAAGTTTGCAAGCGCTGTCAGCACGGACAGGCTTCAAGAGTCCAGCATGTTGCGGTATTCCTGAGGGGTCATGCCGTAATGCTTCTTGAAGAGCTGGATGAAATAGCTGGGCTTCTGGTAGCCGAGCTGGACGGAGATTTCGTAGATTTTGTTCGGAGACTCCGCCAGCAGCTCCTTCGCGATCTCCATCCGCACCTGCAGGATGTACTCGCTGATGCCCTCGCCGGTCTCCAGTTTGTACACCTTGGAGAGGTAGGAGGGATTCAGAAAGACATGGGCTGAGATACTCTGAAGCGACGCCGTGCCCGGATTGAGGGCGATATACTCCTGAACCTTGCGGATGATGGACGAGCGCGAATCTTTCTCCACCATGCTGACGGACCGGCGGTATGCGGCGATGACCCGCTCCGTCCAGGACCGCAGCTCCTCCACGTCGCTGCCGGCGGGGCGGCCCTGTGCCAGTGCGTAGAAGTCTTCGGGCAGGGTGTCGGCCAGCCACTTCTTGGTCCGGTGAATGAGCGATACGATGGATGAGGCGATATTCAAATAGGTCTCCAGAATATGCTCTTGCGAGTCCCGCCAATGTTCCTCCAGCTCGCGGAAAATAGCATCCGCCTTGTCCTCGGCGGCTTCCCACTGGCCCATTTCCAGTAATGATCCCAGCGTCGGCGCCCGGTACAGCTCGCCGAGACTTCCCATCTCGCCGCGTTCCGGCTCCTTCGCCAGCGACACGAACAGCTCGGCGTCGCGGCCGATGAACTGGCGGAAACCGGCTACCGACGATTGGTAGAGGGAGGGGAGATCGGCTGGAAAAAGACCGCTTTTGCCGGTCAGGACCGAGATGCCGATCCGCAGGTAGGTCTTGGCCGCGCGCTGAAGCTGGAACGCCTGATTCTCGATCCAGTCGTCCTCGTCGCCGTTCTCCGGGGAGCCGCCTGGCGGCTTCGGAGACAGCAGGCAGACGATCAGTCCGTGATCGTCGGTGCAGTGCCAGAGGGTCATCCGGGGACCGAACAGCTCGGCGGTCATGTTCGCCAGCGCATATTCGATCAGGGCCTCATCGGAGGAGTCGTACAGACTCTCGGTGTCGTCGATTCGCAGCAGCATGAGCCGGCAGGTTGAGCCGTAACCGAGGCGAATCTCGTAATTGTCCAGCTTGCGGGTTAAGGCTGCCGGGGCGAGATGCTGCTTGCCCGAGAGAAGATCGAGCAGCAGCACCTCGCGAAGCTTCGGCAGCTGCTCGCGCAGGGCATAGACCGCCCGCCGCGAGGAGGCAATCTCGTTCCACTCGCGCTCCAGCTCGTCCAGGGCGGTTCGCACCGCTGCCTTCAGCTCATCGTCCTCGACGGGCTTCAGCAGGTAGTCGCTGGAGCGGAGCTGAAGCGCCTGCTGGGTGTATTCAAAATCGGCATAGCCGGTGAGCAAAATACATTTGACATGCTTCCAGTTCCGCTTGATTTCAGCGATCAGCTCAAGCCCCGACATGCCTGGCATCCGAATGTCGGTCACCACCACGTCGATGGGATGCTCGTATAACAGGTCCAGCGCCTCGCGGCCGGAGTAGGCGTTGTGGACGGTCTCGATGCCGATCTCTTTCCAGTCCAGCATATAGGCAAGGTCGTCCGCGATGGCTGTCTGATCGTCGACGATCAGCAATTGATGTTGGTGCATACAGGGTTCCTCCTTTGGTTAGTTCAAGCCCGTTCCGGGCTGCCATTCCTCGTGCCGATACTCCTCTTCCTTCGGTATGGCCGGCCAGTACAATTGCGCCTCGAATCCGCCTTCCTCCCGCGCGATCACACGCAGCCCGGCGTTCGGGCCGAACTGGAGCTGCATCCGCTGGCGGGTGTTCCAGAGCGCGCAGCCCTTATCCTCCTCCGGGGGAAGTACAATCTGCCGCCTTAACGCGGCCAGTTCCTCCTCCGAGATGCCGACGCCGTCGTCCTGCACCGAGATGAGATGCAGGCCGTCCGCCGTACTGGCAGTCACCCGGATCAAGCCGAAGCCGGCCGGTTCAATCCCATGCAGAACGGCGTTCTCCACCAGCGGCTGCACGATCAGGCGCGGCAGCTCCAGCTGTGAGAATTCCTTGGGAATGTCGATCTCGTAGCGCAGATCCTGGACTTTGATCGCCTGGATGGCGAGATAGCTGCGTACAAGTTCGATCTCCTCGGACAGATTGGCCGTCTGCCGTTCGGAGCGGGTCGTATAGCGGTAATATTTGCTCAGGTGCATGGACAGCTCCATCACCGTCTCTTTCTCGCCGAGCCTTGCCAGGCTGCGAATCAGCGTGAAGCAGTTGTATAGAAAATGCGGATTGATCTGCGATTGGAGCTGCTTCAGATTGGCGTCGCGGGAGCTGATTTTCTCCAAGTATACGTTCTGGATCAATCCTTCGATTTGCTTGGCCATGTCGTTGAAGCTGACAAGCAGAAAGTGGAACTCGTTGCTTGGACTCAGCACGTTGACGGTGCTGTAATCGCCGCGCTTGACCCGACGGACGCCCCGCACCAGCTCGCGGATCGGCACCTGGACGTTGATGTACAGAAAATAGGCGGCGATCGTGCTGCCGATCAAGAGAAAGAAGACGGAACCGTAGAACAGATAGCTGTTCGCCGTAATCGGACGGACGACATCCTGAATCGGCACGTAATCGACGAGGTAGAGATCCAGTTCCGGCATCAACACACAACTGACAGCGTACTCGCTGCCCGAGAGTGTGAAGCGTTTGAAGGGCTCGTTAACCAGCTTCGGCACGTCGGTCCGGCTTAGCAGCTCGGATTGAAGCGCTGTGTCGGCGGTGCGGGAGCGAATGACCTGGCCTTCCGTCGTGACGAAAAAAGGATCGCCCTTCCCGCCCTGCTTGAACCGGTCCAGCATCTTCGACAGCTCGGACGCCGAGAAGCTCATCTCCACAATCAGCGCCGCGTTCTCCAGCGAAGAGGCGTAGGGCTCCGTAATATAGCGGACAAAGCGTGGCTGCCCGTGAAAATAATTCGGCACGTCCTCGGTATAGGACCAGGTCTTGGTGAAATTCCGTCTGATCTGGTCGGCGTCGTAGTTCAGCGAGATGTTGGAAGAGACGAACGTCTTTGTGTCGGGCGCGTAGATGCTCAGCGTCGTATCCCAGATGGAGGAGGCGATCATCAGGCGCAGCTTCTCGTCAATCCGCAGCTTCTCGTTGGTCTGCTCGTACAGCGTGGCGATTTCGATGAATTCCAGCGCCCGGACGTTGATGTCCTCGCTTATAAGAATGCCGCTTTTGGAGAGCTGTTCGGCCACGTTGTCGGTCTGCACTGCGAAGAAGGAGAGGTCCTTGTACATGGACTTCTCGACCTCGTCCGAGACGACGCGCAGACTCGTCTGGTTGGAGAATCCGTATAGTACGATGATCGGAATGAGCAGCAGCAGGATCAGCGTCATTATTTTTGTAAACGTATTCATTCTGAGATTCATGTTCCTATAGCTCCTTCGAAAATCGCGGGATGAAGAAACAAAAAATGAGGCATCGTTCCAAAATGTTCGGCGCAGACGGTCCATTCGGGACACGATTATACTTACTATTGCAGGATGACAGCGCAGATGTCAATCCTTACGAGAAACGCAAGATCAAGTCAAATCAGAGGTGGAGAGGACTATGGGCATGGAAACAACCAACACGGTGGCCGGAATCGACAGACAGGCTGCGGGCACGGGGAGGAAGAGTTATCTCAAGCGGACCTGGCCGCTTCATATCATGCTGCTGCCGGCTCTTGTGCTGCAGTTCGCCTTCGGCTACTTGCCGCTCGGCGGACTCGTCATCGCATTCAAGGATTACAAGCCTTATGCCGGGATCTGGGGCTCGAAATGGGTCGGTCTCGATCATTTTCGCTTTATGTTTCAATATCCCGACAGCAAGCAGGTTATCCTGAACACAGCGCTTATCGCCGGAATGAAAATTCTGCTGAACATCGCCGTTCCGTTCATTTTCGCGCTGCTGCTGAACGAGGTCCGGCGCAATTCGGTCAAGCGGACGGTACAGACGCTGGTCTATCTGCCGTATTTTATCTCCTGGGTGTTCCTGGGCGGCATCCTGAACGACATGCTGGCGAACGACGGCATCATCAACTCGATCCTACACAGCTGGTTCGGGCTTGAACCGATTTTGTTCCTGGGGAACGGCAACTGGTTCCGCTTCATCGTCGTGCTCAGCGACGTCTGGCAGCAATTCGGCTTCGGCACTATCGTCTATCTTGCGGCACTTGCAAGCATCAATCCGGCACTCTACGAAGCAGCCGAGGTCGATGGGGCGAACCGCTGGCGCCAGACGCTCAGCGTCACCATTCCTTCACTGACGCCGATTGTGATCGTCGTCGGTACGCTGGCTATCGGCAATATTTTGAATGCCGGCTTTGACCAGATTTTCAACCTGTACAATCCGCTGGTATATGATAAGGGCGATATTATCGACACCTTCGTCTACCGGACGGGCATTCTGAACGGCCAGTACAGCTTCGGCACTGCGGTGGGCATTTTCAAATCCGTCGTCGGCTTTGTCCTGATCGTCATCGGCTACCGGGCCGCCTACAAGCTGGCGGACTACAAAATTTTCTGAGGGAGGCGAGGGCATGTATTATAAAACAAGCGGATACCGCATATTCACCGTCATCAATTACACGCTGCTGCTGCTCGCCGGCCTGCTCTGTGTGCTGCCGATCATCCACATTCTCGCCATCAGCTTCAGCGCCAGCGCACCGGCGAATGCGCATCTGGTCGGGCTGTGGCCGGTCGATTTCAACATCGAATCCTACACCAAAACCTTGAACAACCCGAACTTCATCCGCGCCTTCTTCATCTCGATCGGGCGGACGATTCTCGGCACGTTCATGACGATGAGCGTCATCACACTCGCCGCCTACGCCCTGTCTAAAGACGCTTCGGTGTTCAAGGGTCGGAACATCTACTCCTGGTACTTCGTCTTCACGATGCTGTTCACCGGCGGCATGATTCCGATTTATATCGTCGTCCGCAACCTGCATCTCATGGATACGATCTGGGCGCTGGTTCTCCCGGGCGCCGTGCAGGTGTACAATATGATCCTGATGATCAATTTCTTCAAGGCGACGCCGAAGGAGCTGGAGGAGGCGGCGCTGATCGACGGCGCGGGGCATTTTATCATTCTGTTCCGGGTGTTCCTACCGCTTGCGATGCCGTCCATCGCAACCCTGTCGCTGTTCAGCATCGTGGGCAACTGGAATGCCTGGTTCGACGGTCTGCTGTATATTAACAATTACCGCAACTACCCGTTGGCGACGTTCCTCCAGACGATCATAGTACAGCAGGACTTCAGCAAGCTGAATCCGGACGTCAATGAGCTGAAAAATATCTCGCAGCGGACCGTCAAGGCCGCGCAGATTTTTATCGGCATCCTGCCGGTGTTGATGGTGTACCCGTTCCTCCAGCGGTTCTTTGTCAAAGGGATTGTGCTCGGGGCCGTTAAAGAGTAGGAAACAAATTGTGCAGTCATTATGCATCCAGCTATCTGAATTAAAGTTTATATTAGCAACAAGATAAAAAATTGGTATCTGAACCAAAAACAGGGCATTTCCGTGAACTGAAACCGGTTATATAGTGAAATCGTGAGAGAAAGGGAAGCGCTCTCAATCAAAACGTAAACGTAGGGGGAAACAGGAAGATGTCAATGAAACGTACATCGAGCATTTTGCTGGCCGGTACCTTGACACTCAGTCTCGCGGCTTGCGGCGGCGGCAACAACGATAACAGCGCCACTCCGGCCGGATCGGCGGCAACCGGTTCGGCTGCGAACAGCAAAGTGGACGAAACGGGCTGGGATGGCACGAAATATGTGGAGCCAATCACGCTGACTACCGTCAAGGGTGTGGGCACGAACTACTTCTTCAAGACAAACGAGACGATGGAGAACAATGTGCTTCAGCGGTACATGAAAGACAATCTCGGCATCGATGTCAAATACGATTGGGTGGTTACGGATACCAACGACGCTTATAAAACGAAGCTGCGCCTCATGCTCTCCTCGGGTGAAAAAATGCCGGATATCATCACCTACCGCGGCGACGTGGAGACCGTCAATATGCTGATCGACTCCGGGCAGTTCATGGAGGTTGGCGACCTGTTCGACAAATACGCCGGCGACAAGTACAAAGCGGGCGTCGCGCTCAATCCCGACACCTGGCTTCCGGTAACCCGCGACGGCAAGAAGATGGCGCTGCCTGTACTCGATTACGCTTACAACGACGATATGCTGCTCTGGCTGCGTCAGGACTGGATGGATAAGCTGGGACTTCAGGCGCCGAAGACGCTGGCCGATTTCGAAGCGATCATGGACGCTTTTGTCAACAAAGATCCGGACGGCAACGGCAAGAAGGATACGATCGGTCTTGCAACCGGCTTCAAGAACACCTACCTCGGCTGGATGGCTGATATCAGCTGGCTGTTCGGCGAATACGGCACGCTGCCGGGGCAATGGAACAAGGCCGCCGACGGCACGCTGACCTACGGCTCGGTTGATCCGGCTGCCAAGCAGGCGCTGGCTACGCTTAAGACATGGATGGATAAGGGCTACATCTCCAAGGATTCCGGCCTGAAGGACGAAGTCGGCGGCTCCGAATTCTTCACCAAGGGCCAGGCGGGAGCTATCGTCGGCCGCAACTGGCTGCCGGACTGGCCGTTCGGTGACCTTCTCAACAACGTGCCGGGTGCGAAGTACAAAGCATACCCGCTGCCTGTGGGACCTGACGGCAAAATCGGCGCCCAGAGCGGCAACCCGTCCGTCAACGGCTGGATGCTGATCAACAAGGATGCGAAGCATCCGGAAGCGCTGCTGCGCTACTATAACTACTTCTTCGACAACTGGGCGAATCCGGAGAAGGGCAGCAAGTTCGAGAACGGCTTTGCTGAAGGCTACGACTGGGCGAAGCTGCCGGACGGTACGATTACGAAAGACCCAGCGAAATATCCGGATCTGTTCCCGGACTATGGCGATCGCACGCATCTCGTTGAGCCGATCTACTATTCGCTGACTTTTGATGGCGCACGCCAGCCGGACCTGTATGCCGAAACGATGATCAAACTGGCGAACGGCGAGAAGCCGAGCACGCCTTACGAAATTTCGATCGCGTCCGTCCGCAAGCCGGAGAACATCGAAGCGATGAAGATCGTCATGGATCAGAAGGACATCCGCATGAAGAACTATTTCCAGGGTCAGCTGACCGAGACGATGAAGCAGAAGAATGAACTGCTCAACAAGCTGCTGAACCAGACGTACTCCAAGATCATCTACGGCCAATCGCCGATCGACGACTTCGACAAGATGGTCGAGAACTGGAAGAAATCCGGCGGCGACCAGATTACAAAGGAAGTCAACGAATGGTATCAATCGGCTTCGGGCAAATAACTTCCTGATCCGACCCTCCATATCCGGTATATGTGAACAGGAACGCTGCATCTATATTTGCGGCGTTCCTGTTCGTGTATTATTCAACCGAAATGATGCATAACATATAAATTGGTATAGACGGATGTGATTGCCAAAGTGGTATTATTGCTAATAAATATAGCAAATTCCAAGGAGGAGAAATCATGTCCGATTCACAATCGTCCCAGAAACTGGAGGGACAGCTGTTTGATGATGTTGTTAAGGGACGCCGGTCCGTACGCAATTATGACCCTCACTCCAAGGTTTCGCGGGAAGTGCTGACCGAAATATTGCAGCAAGCCGCGCTTGCCCCTTCGGCTGCCAACCTGCAGCCTTGGCGCTTTCTCGTTATCGACTCGCCGGAGCTCAAACAAAAGCTGCTTCCGATTGCGTTCAATCAACAGCAGGTGGTTGAAGCTTCGGCAGTCATCGCGGTTCTTGGGGACCTGGAAAGCGTCAGCATGGCCGGGAAGATTTACGGTCAAGCGGTTGAAGCGGGATATATGTCTGAGGATACGGCTAAATCCTTCACCGAGCGCTATACCGCGATGTATTCCAACATGTCCTCACAAGACATCCGTCAAATTGTCATTAATGACTGCGGGATGGCATCGATGCAGTTCATGCTTGCCGCCCGCGCCAAAGGCTATGATACGGTTCCGATGGGAGGATATGACAAGGCGGGATTCGTGGAGGCTTTTCACATTCCTGACCGGTACATTCCCGTTATATTGATCGCATTCGGCAAGGCTGCAAATCCTGGTCATCCAACTGTGAGGCTGCAGATCGAAGAGATAGTGTTCTTTAACGAAATCCTTAAGTCATAAGAAATGATAGTATAATGGATAGGTTCCGGGATAGGGTGAACATTATGAGAAAAAAGTGTTGCATTCTATCTCGGAACTCTGTATAATATTTTCTTGTGAGTGACTTGTTAAACTCTATTAAAAAAACTACGGGGCCTTAGCTCAGCTGGGAGAGCGCATCGCTGGCAGCGATGAGGTCAGGGGTTCGATCCCCCTAGGCTCCACCATATTATGGACTCTTAGCTCAGTTGGTAGAGCATTCGACTCTTAATCGACAGGTCCAGGGTTCGAGCCCCTGAGAGTCCATCACAGAAAGAACGGTAGAGATGCCGTTCTTTTGTTTTGGTTCCATTCGTGGTATATTGTGGGTAGAAAAGACGTACAATGCAAGAAGGAGCCGTGTTAGCGCACGGCTCCCGGAGCAATAGCCGCTTTTAAGGGCGGCGGCTTAAAAGAATTACGGGCAGAAATAGACCGCAACCTTTGCGAGAGGGCGGTCTATTTCTTTTTGAGGTAATTGAGCAGAGCAATAATGAACATGCCGAACATGAACATTAATGACA